>Ga0209450_10000144_pt1 | contig 40457 bp, 37 predicted proteins | sample FrelakmetLWP11LW_FD_187149 | JGI IMG/M metagenome (GOLD analysis project Ga0209450, IMG submission 187149) | Freshwater lake sediment microbial communities from the University of Notre Dame, USA, for methane emissions studies - LWP11 LW (SPAdes)... | ecosystem: Environmental > Aquatic >...
TCGAAACCGGATCCGATAAAAATAGTGCCAACCTTGTCCCCTTTAGGTTTTTATGTTACTGACGAATTTGGCAATATGTACACCTTTCTGGCATATAGAGAATTCTCAGCTATTGATGTAATTGATTTTAGTGGGGGAGTTCAGAGCTCAATGGACCATCTAAACGGGTCCGGATATGTTGGTTGGAAACTTGATAAAATTACATTGCCGACTGGTGATGAAATTTTATTCACTTATATCCCGTACAATTATGTTATTGATTCATACAGATCTTCAGATTATTATACCTATTCTGAAGGAAGACTTCATTGTGAAGTCCCCGCTACCACCCATTCCGGAGGCACTTGGACTTATGTTTCAAATCAGACATACATGATTAGTACTATTTCAACGCCTGCTGAGATAATTTCATTTGAATATGAAAACGCTGATCAGTGCTCTATTTATAAAAAGAGATTAAAAAAGATTTCCGTGAAATGCAATATTAACACTGACACTATACAGAATATTGTTTTCAACCATGGTATATATGATGGTGATCCTAGGCTCAAATTAAACGGGATTAAATTCTACGGTAATAGTACTGTAAACCCTAATCCAATGTGCATAGGCCGGTTGCCTTGACCACATTGCACCGGGAATATTTACAACTTTATATTTAGCTATAGATCATGAAATTAACGCCGGCTTTAAGTGGTCAATCCAGACCGGCGAGAAGTGGTCAGGGTCACTGGTGTTTGCATATCTATAAAGCTGAGCTTCTCATAGAGAGATTTATCGCAAGCGCTTACATCCTTAAAAACATTATCTGATTATAAGAGTTCGGAGAGTTCTCTACCCGGAGCACTGACAATTATTGTCATATTGTAGAACAAGGAATCTGTCAGATTAAATCGCTGCGTTTTTAGCTCCCTGTTATAGCTTTCCGGAAGAATAATTGTTCCAACCTACAAAAGAGGTGTTTGAAATCTTGATATTCCAAATTGGAACACCAGGTCGGAGTGTTCGGTGGTAATCAATTTTTGATTACCTTTGATTTATGCTGACAAGGGAGGACATAATTACCAGACTGAGAGAGATTAAACCTGCTCTCCAAAAAGAATATTCTGTAAAGAATATTGGTTTATTCGGTTCTTTTTCAGATGAAACGTCTTCAATAGACAGTGATATTGATCTGTTGGTAGAGTTTGAAAAACCAGTGGGATGGAAATACTTCTCCCTGGAAATATATCTTGAAAAAATCTTCGGTCGCAAGATTGACCTGGTTACAAGGAATAGTTTGAAAAGCCAGATACGGGAACAGGTATTGAGCCAGGTTAAATACATCTGATGAAAAAGGCTGACCGAATATACAGAATGTATCTGGAAGACATCCTGACTTCAATGAATAGGATACTGGAATATGTAGAGGGCTTTTCGTTTCCTGATTTCAGGAAAGATTACAAAACAGTTGATGCAGTGATTCGAAATTTTGAGATAATTGGTGAAGCTTCAAAGAATGTTCCTTCTGAAATAAAGGACAGGTATGCTAATGTACCATGGGATGAGATGTACCTATTGAGGAACAAAGTCTCACATGAATATTTTGGAATTGATTATGAAATAATCTGGGATCTGATTTCAAACTATATACCTGAAAACAGAACTCAAATAGAAGAAATCATAACAAAAGAATTCTAAAAAACGATCTTTGATTGGTGATGAACTGAATTGGTACGATTACGGCGCAAGATTTTATGATCCTGTAATTGGGAGGTGGCACTTCGTGGATCCATTGGCTGAATAATGAAGAGTTGGTCTCCTTACTGCATACGCCGGATAAGCTGGCCTTCCGGCTTTTGTAATCCTGTTTCAAAAAAACAATAGAATTGTCAGCACCCCTGCTGCCCTGATATATCCCTTCTTTTCCCGGGTCCCCGGCAGTCTGTTTGACTCAATAATGGATCTTATTAATTATGAGGTTTACGGAGCTTGGACAGTGGATAAAATGTAATCAGTTTTTACATTCTCAGCAGTTGAGAGGTTGACATCAAATATGAAGTCAGTCAATTCTTTGATTATGCCTTCAATTCTCTCTCTTCCAACTCGTTAAGAAAGTATTCTAACTTGATATAGCTCTGGTATTCTTTTCTTAACCGTTGATTATTGCTGAGTTGAGTAATAAAAAATTCTTTCCCTCATCATTCATTGAGTCATTTTGACTATGTTCAAAGAAGGTGAAGTACTTCCGTTGTCGGTTCTCTAAATTCTGAGTAGCCGGCAAGTATCCTTATCAGCTTCTTCTTGCAATTCTTTTTTTTATCGGCAACAGCCTGGGAATTAATGAATCCCATTTCAGCGGCAATTTCGTCGTTGGTCATTCCATTCAATGATGCTTCCATAACCGCCTGAGATCTTGGGTCAAGATCATGCAAGGCTTCAAGGAAAGCGTAGTACTTCTTATTCTCTGTTTCCTCTTCTTCAGCCAGTTCGTCCATATCGTATAAAGGGGCAGGGTAGTTTTCAGCTATGATATGTGCCATCTTCCTACGTTTATTTAGTATCTGAAAACATTTGTTACGGCATATGGCGATGAAGTAGGTAGAAAAATCACATGTCAGTTGTACTGTATGCGTGTCCAGTTTAGTTATCAGGCACAAAAGAGAATCGTGGAAAATATCTTCTGCATTTTCTCTTGTCCCGGAGTTTATTGATATCCAACGATTTATACCGGGGAACAAGCACTTATAAATGATCTCTATCATAGCCTTGTCGCGGGCTCTCAGTCTGGGCAGGATTTCATTTTGGGACAGCATAGCGGTTGGGTTTACGTTTTGGATTGTATATTGGACATTGTATTTCCGTTTCGTAAATTGAAAAATCAAAAACTCTCCCCCTTACGTCCCTGCATTCGCCCTGTTCCGCTTATCTACCATCCATATTGCTCATTATCGTCACAATATTTGCAATAAACTATTCCCACCATCCTGCCAGATAATCCCCATTGGTATTTATCCTGCAATTCGGTTTTTATTGAAGGGAGATCGAAAAAAAAACACATGAAACCACGGCCTTAACGGTCCCCTTTCAAAAATCACTAAACATTCCGCTATTTTCAGACAATTCTTAAAAATATAAATAATTTATCAATAAACAAAATAATAAAATGCATTTTCTGAGCGAATACATCAAAATCATCTATTACCGTCATTAATAGTATTATTGATTGGGGTGCGCTCATTAAACACAGCAATAACCTAATGATTTCATAATTAGAATTGTCCGTCTACGAAGGTACCGGACAGCCTGCTCCAAATAGAAAGAATGATTGTAAGGGAGAGCTCGCCAATAAAAACTATAGATAGATGTTACCGGGCTTATACATCGAAAAGTTTGATTATCAATTCTATAAATCCTAGTTATTATCAATAATCCAACGCGATCTAAACGCAAGTGGGGAGTTCTCTCAAAAGCGAGGTATAGTTCATCCAGATTTACTTATATAGATCACCGAACGGTTACTATAGATGCTTAATAACCATATCAATTGGACCTACTCAAATAATATGGATCTAGACGAGAATTCCACTTGAGTTCATTGCCCTATCATAAAAAATTGGACGTCGGATCAATCCTATAATTCTGGATACTTTAGAAACAATATCACTTGGCCCATATTGAATTCGAGACTAAATGTTGCACCTGTCGCTTCATTCAGTGTTCCTCGCCACCAGCTGTAAAGTCTAAGATTGTTAAGCGGGTAGCGCAGACCGGAGGAGGTGACAGTTAAAGTTGGGTCAATGCTGAGGAGTGACACCTGCTGACCGGGTCGTGAGGCTATGGTCACACTTCGGTCATATACCCTGAATGACCCTGAATCAGTAAGCATGACTGCATTTATCATGCTGCTGTAGTCAGCCAGCAGTGAAATATTGCCCAGGGTATGATCTTCACGCATGCCCGTGGCACCCACGATCACAACCTCTGCAATGCCCCTCGCCAGGCACCATTTCATCGCCTTGGTCAGGTCATTGGTCTCCTGATCCCCGTCGGGAAAAAGCCTGTCGCTGTATTTTTCTTTCAGTGTGTCTGAAAGGGAGTCAAGGTCGCCGACAATAGCGTCAGGTGCGAGCCCGTATTTATCCAGCTTTTCTGCGGCGCCGTCGCAGCAGACTATCATCTCAGCATCATCAAGATGCGACAGGGGAACCGGGTGCACCGGGAAGGAGCCGTCAGCGAGTATTACAGTTTTCATAGTCTAAAGTCTGTAAAGTCTGTAAAGTCTGTAAAGTCCATAAAGTCCATAAAGTCCATAAAGTCGAAAGTCCGTAAAGTCGAAAGTCTGAAGGTCCGAAGGTCTAAAGGTCTGATGTCAGTTCTCCGTCTTCGGTCTTCGGTCTCCCGTCTCCCGTCTCCATGCCCGCACGCCAATAATCGCCATGACAAAATAGACTACGAACAGCACGGCTGTCGGATACATTCCGATTGCCAAATATACGATAACTGCTATTGAGTTAGCCACAATCCAGACATACCACTGTTCGAGATATTTTCTTGTAAGCATCCATGTAGCCACCACAGAGAGTGAGGTTATCAGTCCGTCCCATAAAGGCACCGGTGAGTCAGTCCATCTGTCAAGCGAGTACCATAACAAAGCCCACAGTATGACAGATGAGATAAGACACAGCACTGCTGTTCCTGTGTCAATCCTGCTGACTGTACTCACCTGCCCCCTGCTCCTTGCCCCTTGCTCCTCGCTCCATGCACCCTGCTCCCCACCTTCGCCGCCCTTCGACTGGCTCAGGGACCGGCTTCGGCGTGCAAAGCCTGCCCCACTGACGCTCCTTCGTCGGTCAGTACCTTCGGCTTGCTCCCTGCTCCTTGCCCCTTGCTCCTTGCCCCCTGCCCTGTGCCATGCATACCATCCGTAAACACTGATTATCACATAATAACCCTGCAGCACCATCCCGGCATAAAAACCGTTATCACCGAAGACAACAATATATACGGCAGATGTGACTATCCCCAGCGGCCACAGAAGAATATTGCGTCTGATCTCCAGGATAACGTAGACGATGCCGGTAACGGCACCAAAGATCTCAAGAATATGCCCTGTAAACCATGTAACCATAGTTATCAGAATTTTACAGAAATCCCGGCGGTGAAATTCACTCCTGCCTGCGGGAAAAAGTATGCCCAGGTCTTTTCAGCACCGTCTTCTGTCCACATGCCGCCATAGGCATTATTTTCATAAATAGTATTGAACAGGTTGTTCACCGTCAGCCGGAGCATCAGCTCCTCAACTCCTTTCAGGTGAATCTCATATCCGGCTGATATATTACTGACAAAATAGGGATTTATTTTTCTCTCCTCACTCATTGTATTGTCAAAGTACTGCTTTCCCACATACTTGCCTGTCAGCCTGAGGCGGAGGTTCTTATGCGGATTAAGTTCAAGCTCCGCCGATCCTGTGATTCGCGGTGAATAGGCTATATCGACATCACCGAGGTCACTCCACAGATACTCCTCGCTCCAGTCTGATGTGTTATAGTTAAAGTAGTAGTTCCTGAAATCCTTTATCCTGCTCCGGCTCAGGGTCAGGTTCGCTTTCAGTGAGACGATTGATGCAGGGCTGTAACTCCCGGACAGTTCCATGCCTGTCCTGAAGCTCTCGGGCACATTGGTCATTACCGGATAACCGGTGTTGCTGATCTTTCCCGTCGGAACGAGCTGATCATGGTATTGCATGTAGTAGAGGTTCACACCGAGGGCCACCGGGCCATTCCTGAAGCTGTATCCCCCCTCCAGATCGGTCAGCCTCTCAGGCCGGGGGGTGGCTTCATCGTCACCTGCGGCCTCCTTGAAGTCAGACCGTGACGGCTCACGGTGAGCCACGGATAATGAAAGGAACGCATCGCTGCCGCTCCCGTCAGTCCAGAAGAGTCCTGTTTTCGGATTGACGAACCTGAACATATGGCTGGCGGTAAGGTCTTTCATATCATCATCCGGACCGTCAAACCGGTAGTTTATCTGCCGGTACTGCAGATCGGCAAAACCGCTGATACTGCCCGTGATCCTTGCGGTTATCTTGCCGTAGACATTGAACTCATCCTTCAGTCCGTTGTTTCGGTACCATTCGTACCCGGGGGTGACACTGCCCGGATATTCCATCCATATGATATTTCCGAAGTGATCACCGTCGTACCTGCTGACGGCGCCGCCAAGGGTCCACTCCGCCACAGATCCCGGCCTGACGAGCGACCATACTGCACCGTAGAAGTCATTGTCAAGCCATTTTCGCTGCACCAGATCAGTCTCTGTAACCTCAGCACCGTTGTCAGTCAGTCCGTAAAGCCCATAAACGGAAGGGTCGCGGTCACTTTTCTGCTCTTCATAATACCCCATACCGGTGGTGAGGTGAAGGGCGGCATTCAGACTCATTTTTGAACTGAAAAGATGCGTATATAACAGATGGTAATGGTTCTGTTTGTAGTTGTCTGTTTCATCATCATAGTATTGCAGATCGCCGTTACTGTCAGTGTATTCACCTGCGGGGTTGTATCTCCTGTTGACAGAGAGCATCTCTTCCGGCACACCCCACCAGCTTATGCCTGTTCTTTCATTGCCTGTGATAAAATTGAACTTCAGCCTGTCAGACGGAGCCGACCATATTCCGGTTATCACTGCTGAGCTGATGTCGGAGGCGCTCTTGTCAATATACCCGTCACTGGATATCTGTGATGCCCTCACCATCATGTTGAATCTCTCTCCCAGCTTTCCTGTCCATGCTTTTGCCGCAGCCCTGAAAGTACTGAATGACCCGGCAGACAGTTCTGCTGCCGCGCCCGGTTCATCCGGAGGCGTCATGGTGCTGATATTCACTGAGGCGCCGAATGCCCCGGCGCCGTTTGTCGAGGTACCCACGCCACGCTGCACCTGTATGCTTCCCGTTGATGAGGCCAGGTCAGGCAGGTCAACCCAGAATACCAGCTGTGACTCGGAATCGTTGAGCGGGATGCCGTCAAGGGTAACATTTATCCTGCTGGCATCGGTTCCGCGTATGCGCAGCGAGGTGTATCCGATGCCGTTGCCGGCATCGGAGGTCTCCACAACTGAAGGAGTAAGGGAGAGCAGGAAAGGCATGTCCTTCGTCATGTCATTCTTTCTTATCTCTGACGCCTCCAGAGTTGTATGAGCCATAGGTGTGCGGCTGCCGGCACGGCTGCTCCTGACGATCACCCCCTCGGTTACATACAGCGCCTCACTCATGACTGCATCAGCCACTGCACTGCCATTTAACACTACGGTAGTATCGTAAGACTCATAGCCGGTAAAAGAGATACGGAGTGAATAACTTCCATCCCTGAGACCCCGGAGGAGATATTTGCCGTCATTATCAGTCGCAACACCTTTGCCGGTCCCTTCAATCACCACCGAGGCACCTGCAAGGGGATTACCCCCGGTATCTCTTACGCTCCCCGTTATGTGTCCGCGGTACTGCTGCCCCGATGATTCTGCCGTGACCGCAAGGGCAACAAAAGCAAAAAAGATCATTCTCCTCAGCATAGCCGTCATAATTAATATCTTCAACTGTCAGAAGAGAGGGCGGATCAGCAAGGCGGAAATGATTACTCTTTTCCCTACGCCGGCATTACCCGGATCAGGTTATAAGGGTATGATCTCAGCCTGTTTTTTAAGGCACCCCGAATTCGACAACACAAAGGTACGACGGTTATAGCAGATTACCAAAAAGTCAATGGCAAGACACATTGCCGGTAATTTGTATATTTGTGCATTATAAGGGAGAACCACACAGATGGACGATATACTTAAGAAGCTCAGATACACTGACCAGGAACGTATTGCAGTAATTAATGCCCCTGCCGGCTTTTTGAAGAGAATTGAGAAGCTTCTGCCCGGCGTTCAGTTAGACACTGACATTAACGCCCGTTACCTTTACAGTTTTATGATTGCATTTACTCCGCGTGCTGAAGATGTCAGGATACAGGGTCCGTCATGCATCCATAACCTGGCCGACGACGGAAAGCTATGGATGGTATACCCCAAGGGGACGTCAAAGATTCTCACTTCAGACCTTAACCGTGACCGGGGGTGGGAACCGATAGCTGAGGCAGGGTTCAGGGCGGTGAGCCAGGTTGCAGTTGACAATGACTGGTCTGCCCTCAGGTTCAGGAACTTAAAGTATGTCAAATCAAATAAGAAAAATAGCTGATGATGAAACTGTTGCTGCCGGCATTATTGTTCGTGGCTTGTCTCTCATGCAACAGTGACAGGAACGAGAGGCTTTATCCCGGATCGCTTGTTTTTCCTGTGCAGCCAACCCAGGGTGTGAAGGAGGCCATGGCGGCACGTGTTGTCCCCCGTCCGCGACAGCTTGAGTGGCAACAGCTTGAGATGACAGCATTCCTGCACTTCTCGGTAAACACCTTCACCGGCAGGGAGTGGGGCACCGGCGAAGAGTCACCGGCAGTGTTCAACCCTGCGGCTCTTGATGCCGACCAGTGGGTCAGGGTTCTCAAGGAGGCAGGAATGAAAATGGTTATAATTACAGCCAAGCATCACGACGGATTCTGTCTCTGGCCAACAAAAACGACATCCCATTCTGTGGCATCAAGCCCCTGGAAGGAGGGTAAGGGTGATGTGCTCAGGGAGCTTAAGGATGCATGTGACAAATACGGGATGAAGTTCGGCGTCTACCTCTCCCCGTGGGACAGAAACGCGAAGAGTTTTGGCGATTCGCCTGCCTACAACAGTTTCTACATGGAGCAGATCACGGAACTGCTTACATGGTACGGCAGGGTCGACGAAGTATGGTTTGACGGCGCCAACGGCGAGGGCCCTGGCGGACGCAGGCAGGAGTATGACTGGCAGGCTTATTATGACCTTATCCGCAAGCTGCAGCCTGATGCCGTGACAGCCGTCATGGGTGAGGATGTGCGATGGGTAGGTACTGAGTCAGGATACGGCCGTGAGACAGAATGGAGCGTTACTGCCCTTGCTCCGGGTGGTACGCCGGAGAGCGTCGCCATCAATGAGTCACTAGGAATAGACGCCATGTCTCAGGATCTGGGCAGCAGCGAACTCCTTCAAAAAGCAGGAAGCGTATACTGGTACCCCGCCGAAGTAGATGTCTCTATCCGTCCGGGATGGTTCTGGCATGCGTCAGAGGACAGCCTCGTCAAGGATGTTGAGAAGCTCATAGATATCTATTTCAGCTCGGTAGGACGGAATGCGGTGCTGCTTCTGAATGTGCCTCCTGACAACCGCGGCCTGATTCATGAAAATGATATTAAAAGCCTGCTTGGCATGAAGGGCTGGCTTGATGACCTTTTTGAGACTGACCTGCTCAAGGGCTCACGCCCTTATGGACAGGGGGCATCAAATGCCACAGACGGCGACAACAGTACTTCATGGAGCCCGGAAGGTACAGGCATAGCCTCCTTTGTACCCGCAATAACAGCCACATTCGACGTGGCCATGCTGCAGGAGGATATCAGCAGGGGACAAAGGGTTGAAAAATTCGTTATCGAAGCCCGCTCAGGCAATGGCTGGGACACGATTGCCACAGGAACCACCATTGGGCATAAGAGACTTCTCCGGCTCCCTCCTGTCACTGCAGATGAGATCAGGCTTTCGATCACTTCCTCAAGGGCCAGACCACACATCAGCACCTTCGCTCTCTATCTATCTCCCTCAAATACCAGTATTGATTAATCAGGATGCCCGGGGTACCCCCCGGGGAATATTGGTACATTTCTTGTATTATATAGCAGGGAAAACAATAAAACAGTCTATATGAAACTAATGGCAATGGCAGCCATCGCCCTGCTGATACCTCTGGCAGGGATGGCTCAGTACGACGAACCTCTTACTAAAGAGGAGAAGAAGGCTCTGAAAAAGAAGGAGAAGGAACAGTTTGAGAAGATGCTAATTGCAAATACCTCAGAATCAATCAAGGCGAGATATTTTGTCCTTAAAGCTGACCAGATAAGGGGACGCCGCGGAGACCTGATAAATGTAAACTCTTCCATAAACTTCGTAGCTGTTGAAGGAGAGGAGGCTTATGTTCAGATGGGATCGGAATCAGGACTTGGATATAACGGTGTCGGAGGGATAACCGTGAAGGGAAAAATAACCTCATTCAAGGTTAAACAGGCTGGAAAGCACGATAGTTATAATATTGTTATGAATACACTCTCCTCTTCCGGCAACCTGACAATAATGATGAATGTAAATGTAACGGGGGAGACCGCTTCCGCAGTGGTATCATCTAACTGGGGAGGCCGTGTCGAATTCAACGGATATCTTGTTCCGTTGCAGGGATCAAAGATCCATAAAGGGTCGGAAACATTCTGACCGCAAATGCCGACCGGGGCAGAACCATTTAGATCAGACTGCAGGGGCATCAGTTAAACCGGTGCGCCGGGAGTATTTTACCGGCGCCCGTTTTTTGTCATGCGGCTCATCAGCCACCCGCGCTGACGCTCCTCCTCCGACTTATGGAAAATATCCCTGTTGACATACTTGATTGCTTCAACGGTATACAATGCACGGGGGTTGTTTTTATTGATGATGCCGAGAACTTCCTTAATCATGCTTCGGCGGACGATAAGATAGATTACAGCTACCTCGCCGTCAATTCCTTCTGCCTTTACCGAAGTAACACCGTATCCCTTTTCCCTTAGTTCGTTAATGAGGTTTGTTGCGTCCCTGCGGGTGATTACTCTTACCATTTCATGGCCAATGGCCAGTTTCTCCTCTATGAGCATCCCTACGAAGTTACCAGTAGCAAATCCGGCAGCATATGCGATATAACACAGCCAGTTGTCAAGGTTCTGCATGATACGGCTTATTGCAATGATCCATATAAGAACCTCAACAAAGCCCACCAGCGGAGCAATATGCCGCATCCCCTTGGTAACGAAGATTATCCTCAGCGTTCCAAGTGAAACGTCAACAATGCGTGCCAGAAAGATAAACAGGGGCAGCAGTAAATATGTAAAGATCTCCGAGTTGAAGAATTCCGTCATTGCGTGAGGTATGCTTGAAGTTGCGAATATATGACTATTTTTGGAACAGGTAATCCAATTGTCTGACACATGAGAAGAGCCAAACGATCACTTTCCGTTGCAGCAGCCTTTCTTCCATGTATGCTCATAGCACAGCAGCCTGACACTGTATTGACACTTCTGTTCGCCGGCGACATAATGTGTCATGATATGCAGCTTGCCTCAGCCCGCAACGATTCCACAGGCGCTTATCACTTCGACAGTGTCTTCGAATATATAGCCCCGGTGCTGGGTGGCTCTGACATAGCCATCGGGAATCTGGAGGTGACGTTAGGCGGCGCTCCCTACACCGGTTATCCTGCTTTCAGTGCACCTGATGACCTGGCGGCATCATGCATGAAAGCAGGTTTTGATGTTCTGGTTACTGCCAACAACCACAGCGCAGACCGCAGGGGTGCGGGTATAACGCGGACCATCAGAGTGCTTGACAGTCTCGGTATGCCTCACACAGGAACATGGATTAGCAGCGAAGCACGCGACACCCTCTCTCCCCTGATGATATCCGGCAACGGTATGAGGATAGCACTTCTCAACTATACTTACGGCACAAACGGCATTACAGTCAACCCTCCCCCTTTAGTGGCTTATATAGATACGCTGCGCATCGCCGGTGATGTGAAAAAGGCCAGGGAGAAAAACGCCGACATAACCATAGTGTTCATACACTGGGGTAATGAATATGACACTCTCCCCTCCCCCGCCCAGAAGAAGACGGCCCAGGCAATCATCCGTGCAGGCGCCGGCATGATAATCGGGTCACACCCTCATGTCATTCAGCCCATGACCTGGCTGCCAGACTCAACAGGAGCGGCACGCCCGGTGGTATGGTCTATGGGCAACTTCGTCTCAAACCAGCGCCGCAGAAGAACAGACGGAGGGGCAATGACAAAATTCGAACTCACCAGGACAAACGGTGAGGTAAAAATAACCTCCTCGGAGTACATACTCACATGGGTTTACACTCCTGTAATAAACGGCAAGAAACAATTCCGCATTCTCCCCTGCTCGCTCTACGAGAATAACCCGGAATTCTTTCAGTCACCCTCAGACTATTCAGCGATGAAGTTGTTTGTCAGTGACGCGCGAAGACTGCTTGACGGATCAAACACCGGGTTCGGCGAACTGATAAATGAGGGTGGCGGATTGATTGATGCAACCAGGTTGCCGGTAACGGATAATTGATATCTTTGCCTTTAAATATGTACTTTTCATGGAGGGATCGGTATTACTTCTTGCCGGCACAGCAGTCACATTAGGGTTTATACATACACTTATTGGTCCTGACCATTATCTGCCCTTCATTGTTATGGGGGAAGCAAGAGGATGGAATATCCGCAAGACTATGTTAATAACATTCCTGTGCGGACTGGGTCATGTCCTCAGTTCTGTGGTTGTCGGCTTCATCGGTATTGCCGCAGGCTTATCCCTTTCAAAGCTTGAGTTCTTTGAATCATTCAGGGGAAATATCGCAGCGTGGGTACTCATTGCTTTCGGCCTGGTCTATATGGTTCTCAGCCTCCGAAGCCTCTACCGCAAAAGGAAACATGCACATCTTCACAGTCACCGTGACGGCGTTGCTCACGAACATGAACATGACCATTTCAGCGGACACTCACATCTTCACCTTTCAGACCGCAGGAATCTTACCCCCTGGATACTCTTCCTGATCTTCGTCCTTGGCCCCTGTGAGCCTCTGATACCCTTACTCATGTATCCGGCCGCACAGAACAATATAAGTGGTGTCATCCTTGTATCGGTACTCTTCTCCGTTGCTACAATAGCCACGATGATGGCAGTTGTGCTGGCATTCAGGCTTGGACTTAGCCATATAAACATGAAGCCGGTGGAGAAATATGTTAATGTCATCGCAGGAGCGACCATTGTCATTTCCGGACTGGCGATACAACTCCTCGGACTCTGAGAGAGGCAAACCGGACAGACTACCCTCAGACCGCAGGAGGGGCTGAAGTTGTTACATATCTCTGATAAACAGAGGATCAAAAAGACAAATAATATTAGTAATTTTGCCAAAATTTCAATTGATGAGTTTCGATTACAATACACAGAGAAAAAGGATGTCCCTGCCAGAGTATGGAAGAAATGTTCTGAAAATGATAGAGCATATCAAGTCCATAGAGGATGCAGAAGAAAGAAACAGGGCAGCCCGCACGGTAATACAGATAATGGGAAACCTGAATCCCAACCTCAGGGATGTGACTGACTTCAGGCACAAGCTGTGGGATCACCTCATGATAATAGCGGACTTTGATCTCTCGGTCGACTCACCCTATGCTCCCCCTGACAGGACTAAGCTGAGCGCCAAGCCAAACAGGGTGCCTTACCACAACGGCGAGACCAAATACGCTCACTACGGCCAGATAATACCATCACTGATCGAGGCTGCTGCCGCGATGGAGGACGGTGAAGAGAAAGACTATCTTACAACCCTCATCCTGAACCAGATGAAGAAGGATTACCTGACCTGGAATAAGGCACAGGTAGCCGATGAACTTATCATAAGAGACCTCACTGACATTTCCGGAGGACGCCTCAGGGTACCCGAAAACTTCAGGATGGCAGATATCAAGGAACTGCTGGTGCAGCCAAAGAGCAAAACACAGCAGGGCAGGTTCCAGGGCAGACCGCAGGATAAGTATATGGGCAGGTCAGGAAAGCAGGGAAAGAAAAAACATAAAAACGGTCATTGAAAACAATGAATATAACTTCGGTAAATACCTATGATGCAGCATTGCCAGGGGGTCATTACTCCCAGGCAACAGTGGCTGGCAATGTTATCTTCGTATCAGGTCAGCTGCCGGTCAAGCCTCTGGCAGGAGAAACGGTAAAGGACGACATAAGTGAGCAGACATATCAGGCCCTCACTAATGTTTTGAATATTGTCAAGGCTGCCGGAGGTGATATCACCACCATTGCCAGGACCACCATTTACACTGTTGATGTAAAACACTGGGAAGAGATAAACAGGGTTTATGCGTCATTTTTCGGCCCTGTCAAGCCGGCCCGCTCGATCATAACCGTTGCAGGGCTCCACCATGGATTCCTGGTGGAGATAGAGGCAGTGGCATTCACAATTTGAAATTGACACTTTGTCATGTTAATTATTATGGCCGGTAATTTGTTAAAAGGCCTGTAGTAAAAATCTTTTTATCATGGTGAAAAAGAAGAGTCACGAAGAGAGTCATAACGAACACGTGTCAGGAGATAATCATGCTGAAAATCAGTCGGCTGCAGAAACAGGCGCCGCAGAGTCACAGGCCACTCCGGATGAGGGCTCACCTGCCGGGGAGAGTGCGCAGATTGATGAGCTTACCCGAAAACTGACAGAAATGCAGGACAAATATCTCCGTCTCTCCGCTGAATTTGATAACTACAGAAAGAGAACACTGCGTGAAAAGATTGACATGACCAAAACTGCAGGGGAAGGCGTTCTGGTCACTATTCTCCCTGTCATTGACGATTTTGACCGGGCCATGAATTCTTTGCGCGACACGGAAAACTGTACCGCTGTGAAGGATGGTCTTCAGCTAATCTACATCAAGATAGGAGACTTCCTCAGACAGAACGGCGTCAGTGAGATGGAGGTACTTGACAAACCGTTCAACGCTGACTTGCATGAGGCAGTAACCAACGTGGCTGTCGACGATGAGGCAAAAAAAGGCAAAGTAATCGATGTCATCCAGAAAGGTTACATGCTGAATGAGAAAGTCATCCGCTATCCGAAGGTGGTTGTCGGAGAATAAATAAGTAGTGGCAAGCCATAAGATGTCGAAAAGAGACTATTACGAAATACTGGGAGTAAGCAAAGGGGCCTCCAAAGATGAGATAAAGAAGGCCTACAGAAAGCAGGCTCTCAAACATCATCCGGACAAGAACCCGGGCAACAAAGAGGCAGAAGAAAAATTCAAGGAAGCTGCCGAGGCTTACGAGGTTCTCAGTAATGATGATAAGAGGGCCCGTTATGACCAGTACGGTCATGCAGGTCTGGGGAACAACATGGGGGGCGGCTTCGGCGGCGGCATGACCATGGAAGACATCTTCTCCTCATTCGGCGATATCTTCGGCGATGCATTCGGTGGTGCCTTCGGCGGCTCACGAAGGGGTGGCGGAAGATCACGGCATGTGAATAAAGGGACCAACCTGAGGGTGAAGGTAAAACTTACCCTTGAGGAGTTTGCCGGGGGCGCAGAGAAGAAAATCAAGGTGGCGAAGTATGTTACCTGCAACACCTGTCACGGCAGCGGTGCCGCCTCTGACAATGATGTGACGACATGCACGGCATGCAAGGGTACAGGCCATACCACAAGGGTTATGAACACCATCCTCGGACAGATGCAAACCACTGCAGCATGCAATGTATGCGGAGGCGACGGTAAGGTGATAACCAAAAAATGTCATAAGTGCTATGGCGAAGGTATAACCCAGGCTGAGGAGGTGATACCTCTGTCAATCCCGGCAGGACTTTCCCCGGGGATGCAGCTGTCTGTCTCAGGCAAAGGAAATGCAGCCAGAAGAGGAGGTATGAACGGCGACCTGATCGTCCTTATCGAGGAAGAGCCGCACCCGGAGCTGATACGCGAAGGCAATGACCTGATATACAACCTGTTCATCAGCATTCCTGACGCTATCCTCGGTACCAATGTTGAGGTGCCTACAATTGAAGGTAAGGTGAGGATCAAAATTGACCCGGGGACACAGGGAGGTAAGATACTGCGCCTGAGAGCCAAGGGACTGCCCGACGTAAACGGCTACGGCAGAGGTGACCTCCTCGTGAATGTCAATGTATGGATACCAAAGAGCCTCAGCAGGGAAGAACAAAAGATAATTGAACAGTATCGCAGCTCACCCACATTTGCACCGAAACCGGATGCCGACGACAAGGGGTTCTTCGACAGGGTAAAGAACTACTTTTCCTGATTGCACAAACGTCTCAATCGACGGTTGACCGATGATATCCATTGTTGTCAACCTTTTTTATATATTTGGATTTCACTTTTCCACACTTAACACAGGAATGATCATGCCCTTGTTTGAAGCACAGAATGTAACAAAGCGCTTTGCCACACAGACAGCCCTTGACGACGTGAGCATAAGCGTTCCGTCACAGAGTATCTACGGCCTTCTCGGGCCCAACGGAGCAGGAAAGACAACCCTGATCCGCATTATCAACCAGATCACTGCACCCGATACGGGCAGGGTGCTTCTTAACGGTCAGCCAATAAGGCCGGAGGATGTTCTTAAAATAGGTTACCTGCCCGAGGAACGCGGACTCTACAAAAAAATGAAGGTCGGTGAGCAAGCCCTGTATCTCGCCCAGCTCAAAGGAGTCAGCCGCAGTGAAGCAATGCGCCGCCTGAAGTACTGGTTCAAGAAAATGGAGATTACCGACTGGTGGGATAAAAAGGTTGAAGAGCTGTCAAAAGGAATGCAGCAGAAGGTACAGTTTGTCACAACAGTACTGCATGAACCGCAGCTCCTTATCTTCGATGAACCCTTCACCGGATTCGACCCCATAAACGTAAAGACACTTAAGAATGAGATCCTGTTCCTCCGCGAAAGAGGTGCAACAATAATATTCTCAACTCATAACATGGCCTCTGTCGAGGAATTGTGTGATAATATTACGCTGATCAATAAGGCGAAAACAATCCTGGAGGGAAGTGTCGATAAAATCCGCAATGAGTGGGCTGAAAATGAATATGAAGTTGTCTTTGAAGGAGATGTGAAACCTGCAGCCAATGATCATTTCTCGATGATAAGGTCATCATCTGAAGGTGACAGGAGTATTGTCAGGGTCAAGTCTGCAGACGGAGGTGACACAAATGAGATAATAAAAGCAATGACCGCGTCAGGCAGGGTCATCTCTTTCAATCCGGCACTACCGTCAATGAATGATATTTTTATCAAGGTTGTTGAAACAAAAAACAGGGAAGCTTCCAATAACTAAGCCATGAATAAGATTTCCATTATCATCCAGAGAGAGTATATAACCAGGGTACGCAAGAAGTCATTCATCATAATGACCTTCCTCACGCCGCTGCTCATGGCCCTTATCTTCGTCATCCCTGCCCTTGTAATGTCAAACGAAGACAAGGACTTCAAGAAGATAGCTGTGGTAGAGGACGGGGCTGATCTTTTCAACGGGGTTATCGCCGACACTAAAGATACTGATTTTGAGTATCTTACTGACGCCGACGTAAACGACCTCAAGAACAATTTTTCAGAGTTGGGATACTATGGAGTACTGTATATATCGCCGCAGGTTATCACTACACCGAATGCGATACAGCTGATATCAAAGAAACAGCCTCCCATCGGTCTCCTCGACCATATCTCCGGCTCGCTCGAAAAGGAGATTGAAAAGCAGAAGCTGTTGTCATACAATATTGAAAATCTTGATGAGATACTCAAGAGCATAAACACTGACATAAAGATCCAGACAATCAAGATTGATGATACGGGATCTGTCAGGGAGACAAGTACGGGCATTGCAATGGGATTGGCCTACATAAGCGGTTTTCTCATGTATATGCTGGTCTTCATGTTTGGATCGCAGGTTATGCGCGGCGTGATTGAGGAAAAGACCAGCCGTATTGTGGAGGTGATAGTCTCATCTGTCAAGCCGGTGCAGCTCATGCTTGGCAAGATAATAGGCATAGCCCTTGTCGGGCTCACTCAGTTTGCCGTGTGGGTAATGCTGACAGTGGCCATAGTCATGATTGTCAAGTCCAACATCCTGCCGGCAGAGACGATGGAACAGGTACAGCAGCTGCCCCAGAGCCTGGCACAGGCTGATCAGGCAGTAGCCGGATCAGGCAGCATGACAGAGGTGCAGCTTACCGAAATGCAGTCACTCTTCTCCAGCGCCCTGAGCCAGCCCTGGGGACTGATAATATTCGCATTCCTCTTCTATTTTATCACGGGATACCTGCTGTATGCCTCTCTTTTTGCTGCGATAGGATCAGCAGTTGACAACGAGACCGAGACACAGCAGTTTATGCTTCCGGTTACCGTGCCTATAATACTCGGGCTGATAGTGGCCATGGGTACCATGCAGAACCCTGAGAGCTCTATTTCATTCTGGTTCTCCATAATACCACTCACCTCCCCTATTGTAATGGTGGCACGTATCCCGTTCGACGTCCCTGCATGGGAAATCATCCTGTCCATGGCACTGATGATAATTACAATATTCGGATGTGTCTGGATGGCCGCAAAGATTTACCGTACGGGAATCCTTATGTACGGCAAGAAAACTTCTTACAAGGAAATATGGAAGTGGCTTACCTATAAAGGATAAGTTAAATACAATTCATCATGCCCCGTATACTGGTTATTGACGACGAGAAATCGATAAGGAACACCCTGAAGGATGTCCTTGAATATGAGAAATATGAAGTAGAACTGGCAGAAGACGGAGCTGCCGGCATCGATATGTTTTCGCAGGGATCATATGATGCGGTACTCTGTGACATAAAGATGGCCAAGATGGACGGTATCGAGGTGCTTCAGCGACTGTTCGATATCTCATCTGATGTGCCGATAATAATGATCTCAGGTCACGGTAACATAGATACTGCCGTAGATGCAATAAAGAAGGGGGCCTTTGACTTCCTCGAGAAACCTCTCGACCTTAACCGCCTGCTTATTACGATACGCAACGCCCTTGAGCGGGGGTCACTCATCACGCAGACAAAAGTTCTGAAGAAGCAGGTGAGCAAGAGATTCGAGATCGTGGGCAGTTCTCCTGCCATCACAATGGTGAAGGAGATGATAGACAGGGTGGCTCCCACAGAGGCACGTGTGCTCATCACCGGATCGAACGGTACTGGCAAGGAGCTTGTTGCACATCAGATACATGAGAAGAGCAACAGGTCAAAAGGGCCGTTCGTTGAGGTCAACTGCGCTGCCATACCTTCGGAACTGATTGAGAGTGAACTCTTCGGACACGAGAAAGGATCATTTACATCAGCCATCAAACAACGTATTGGCAAGTTTGAACAGGCCAGCGGGGGCACTATCTTCCTCGATGAGGTCGGTGACATGAGCCTCGCAGCACAGGCTAAAGTGCTCAGGGCTCTGCAGGAGAACAAGATAACAAGGGTTGGTTCGGATAAGGACATACATGTCGACGTCAGGGTTATAGCTGCAACGAACAAGAACATCAGGGAGGAGATCAACCATAACAACTTCAGGGAGGACCTCTACCACAGGCTCAGCGTGATTCTCATCCATGTGCCTGCACTGAATGAAAGAACCGACGACATCCCCCTTCTTGCAGATCATTTCAACAATCTTATTTGCACTGAGTACGGTATGGGAAGGAAGAAAATCATGCCCGATGCCATCACAGAGCTTCAGAAAATAAAATGGACAGGAAACATAAGAGAGTTCAGAAATGTGCTTGAACGGCTGATAATCCTCTGCCCCGACGCGATTACCGGGAAAGATGTCATTGCCTATGCTCATCCTGTCTCAGGCTTCAACGCTTAACCATGAAGAAACTCAACCTTATCCTGACATCCATTTCCCTGTTTATCCTCGCTCTTCTGGCAGGGTGTGAAGAGAGTCGCTCACCCGGGCTGCCGGTATCATTTAATGATGATTGGCTGTTCATCAGACAGGACTCAGCCAATATTGAGAGTATACTGCCGGGAAACATACCTAACCATAAGTGGGAAGAAGTCACACTTCCGCACACAGCCTTTATTGAACCGCTTGTTGTCACCGGGCAGCAATGGACAGGTATCTGCTGGTACAAGAAGATTTACAAGGCTTCCGGAAAGAACCGCAGCAAGCACACAGGGCTTTTGTTTGACGGTCTTATGCATGATGCGATAATCTATCTGAACGGCGTTGAGATTGCACGCCATACAGGCGGATACCTTCCCCTGTATGTTGACATGTCAGCTGACCTGAAATACGGGCAGGAAAACGAGATACTCATAAGGCTTGATAACCGCGAGAATCCGGTTATACCGCCGGGCAAACCACTCAGTGAACTCGATTTTCTTTATTACAGCGGTATTTACCGGAACGTCAGTCTGTTTGTAAGAGACAGGCTGCATATAACAAATGTTGCTGAGGCCGATACCATCCTCGGCGGAGGCATACTGACAGGCTTCCGGAATGTGAACCGCGACTCTGCAACAATCATTGTATCTGCACTCGTAAGCAATGATGACAGAACACCCAGGTCATTTCGCCTCATGAATACGTTGCTTGACGCTGCCGGCAATGCAGCTGCCTCATCGGTCACAGACGAGATGGAGATGGAACCCGGTCAGTCAAGACGAATAATTGCAGAGCTGAAGGTCATGAAGCCGGCATTATGGTCACCCGATCAGCCCTTCCTCTATACACTTCTCACGGAACTGGGATCTGATGATGAAATCATCGACTGTGCCGAGACACGGACAGGTCTCAGAACGGTAATGATAACATGGGATCAGGGACTCATTCTAAACGGCAATCGCCTTGATATCATGGGTACAAACCGGCACCAGGAGTATCCCTATGTCGGTTATGCACTGTCAGACAATGCCAGTTATCGTGATGCATTCAAGATCAGGGAAGCCGGTTTCAACATGGTAAGGTGCTCACATTACCCGCAGTCACCGGCTTTTCTTGATGCCTGTGACGAGCTGGGTCTCCTTGTAATGAATGCCATTCCGGGCTGGCAGTTCATTGGCGACTCACTCTTCTGCGAGGCAGCAGTCCGTGATACCAGAATGATGTGTCGCCGTGACCGCAACCATCCATCCGTCATCATGTGGGAGTCATCCCTCAATGAGACAATGATGCCCCATCCGTTCCTCCAGCGTCTCCATCTCGCAGTAAAGGAGGAGCTTCCCTACGGTAATAACTATACATGCAGCTGGATGGATACTGTCTGTGACATCTTCATACCGGCGAGACAGCACGCCTCGGCGCCCCATTACTGGAAAAACTATTCCAGGAAGAAACCGATATTTATTTGCGAGTACGGCGACTGGGAATACTACGCCAACAACGCCGGCTTCAGCCAGACTGAGTTCAGTGACCTTGAACCCTCTGCCCGAAACTCCAGGCAGCTGCGCGGCGCAGGTGAGAGAGCCCTGCTTCAGCAGGCATTCAACTACCAGGAGTTACACAATGACAACCTCTACGGTCCCTGCTTCGGTGATGCCAACTGGCTGATGTTCGATTACAACCGCGGCTATGCTCCTGATATTGAGTCGTCAGGAATAATGGATATTGTCAGGCTTCCCAAGTTCTCATACTGGTTCTACCGGAGCCAGTCAGACATAGACCCTGTCTGTTTTATAGCCCACTACAACCTCCCGGGCTCGGGAAACAATGTCAAAGTTTACAGTAACGGCGACACTGTGCAGCTCTTTCGTAATGACACACTCATTGCAGCACAGCGCCCTGACAGGGACCCTAACAGCAATAACCTGAGGCACCCTCCTTTTACCTTCGTTCTGAAGGACTACCAGCCGGGGCAGCTTAAAGCTGTTGCATACAGAAAAGGAGCGGAGTATGCATCGCATACCGTTACCACGCCGGGTCAGCCTTCTGCACTGCGCCTCTCCGTTGACATGAGCAACAAGCCCCTGAAAGCTGACGGCGCCGATGTGGTATTTGTCTACGCTGCAGTGGTAGATTCGCTGGGCAATCCTGTTCATCTTGCCGATTCAACCATCGAGTTTTCAGTAAGGGGCGACGCCGTTCTGATTGGTGATAACCCCGCTAAAGCAGAGGCGGGCGTGGCCTCAATCCTGCTCCGGGCCGGCGCCAGCCCAGGAAAGATAATGATCAGGGCTCGTTCAGGATTGCTTGCCCAGGCCGAGATAATGGCAGTTACAAAAAAATAGAGCGGCTCTGTTTATTGCACATGAAGAGGAGAGGAAGGGAATCGACACCGCATGTAGGGATCTACGGCAGGCGAAACAATGGCAAAAGCAGCCTTATCAACGCACTGGCCGGACAGGATATTGCAATTGTCTCCGATCATCCCGGGACAACCACAGACCCTGTGAGAAAGTCATTTGAGATCGTTGACTTCGGGCCTGTGATTCTTATTGATACTGCAGGTATAGATGATTCCGGAGATCTCGGAAGCAAGAGGGTTGAGAGAACCCTCAAATCGGTTGATCATATTGACATGGCCCTCATTGTCATTACCGGTAACCAGTGGGGAGAGTGGGAGGAGAAGCTTGCAGCAAGATTCGGAGAAGAGGAACTGCCTTATCTGATCGTTCATACAAAGTCAGATATCGAAAAGGCTGACCCGGCATTTGCCAGGGCCATAAGAGAGAAGACCGGCCACAGTCTCATTCCGTTCTCTGCCACAACCAGGGAAAACATCGATCTCCTGATTGACGAGATAAAAAAAGCCATCCCGGAAAGATCCATGGCTTTTCCGTCACTCTTCGGTGACATTATCAGTCCTGATGATATTGTACTGTTAATCACCCCTGTTGATGCCGAGGCGCCTGCCGGGCGGATGATTCTGCCACAGATGCAGGCAGTACGTGATGTTCTGGATAACAAGGCTGTTGCCATAGTGATGACCGAGTTCAGGATAAAAGAGTTTCTTGAAAATACCGGCATCCGGCCCGCCCTTGTAGTAACTGACTCACAAGCCTTTGCCAAAGTCAGCGCCCAGATCCCGTATGATCTTCCGCTGACAGGATTCTCTGTCGTGCTGGCAAGGCAGAAAGGCGATTTCAGAAATTATCTGAAGGGTACCCCAAAGATCAGTGAACTGAAAGACGGAGACAGGGTGCTTATCCTCGAGTCATGCACTCACCAGATAGCCTGTGATGACATCGGAAGGGTGAAGATTCCCGGCTGGCTTCAGAAGTTCACGGGCCGTAAAATCGAGTTTGACATTGTTGCCGGTCTCGCGTCTCTTCCCAGGCCTGTCACAGAATACGCTTTAGTAATACAATGCGGCGGATGCATGATCACCCACAGGCAGATACTTGCACGGCTGCGGTCTGCTGTGGAGGCAGACATTCCTGTGACCAATTACGGAATGGCAATAGCCTGGATGCATGGCATTTATGAGAGAGCCATAGCGCCGTTCAGAGAGCGGGGCTGAGCCATCAGAACCGGAAGTAAATAAAGGGCTGAACAACATTTGTCCCCACTACATACAGCAGCAGTGCTGTACCTATTACGATCATGAATTTCACTGCCAGGGGCAACTTTATGAAGAGACCTCTGTAAGCCTCTTTTACAGTTACGGGAAGGAAATGTAAGATATATCCTGAAATGATCAGTATAAGTACCGGCAGATATGCAATGAGCACCTTGCCATAATCACCCGGATCGAAATAAAGGAATATCTGTGTAAGCATCTGCCCGGCCTCTTCCATCGAACCGGCACGGAAAAAGATCCAGGCGAAACTCACAAAGTTGAATGTAACGAGAAAGCCTGCCAGTTGCGCAGCACCTCTTCTCCTTTTTACACCGCGGAAGATATGTTGCCATGCCTTGTTCACAACCAGAGCAGCACCGTGCAATCCTCCCCACAGTACAAATCTCGCCGCCGCTCCGTGCCACAGCCCGCCGATGAGCATGGTGACCATCAGGTTAATCCCCGACCGTACGGGCCCTCTCCGGTTTCCTCCCAGAGGTATATAAAGATAATCCTTCAGCCACCTGGAGAGTGTTATATGCCATCTCTTCCAGAAATCAGTGATGTTTGTGGCCTTGTAAGGAGAGTTGAAATTAAGTGGCAGCCTGAATCCCATCAGCAGAGCAACCCCGATGGCAATGTCAGTATAACCGGAGAAGTCGCAGTATATCTGCAATCCATAACCGTAAACAGCCACCAGGTTTTCAAATCCGCTGTAGAGGGCAGGAGTGTCAAACACCCGGTCAATAAATCCGGCAGAGATGAAATCAGAGATCAGCATCTTCTTTATCAGTCCCTGGATAATCAGGAAGAGCCCATGACCGAATTCATTGCGTGTGATTGTATATTCCCCTTTCATCTGAGGGATGAACTCGGAAGCCCTCACAATAGGCCCGGCAACCAGCTGAGGAAAGTATGTCAGATAAAATGAAAAATCGGTAACGTTCTTCACAGGCTCCATCCTTCCTCTGTAAACATCTACGCTGTAACTAAGTGCCTGGAAAGTGAAAAAAGAAATTCCGACAGGAAGGACTATGCTGGTTACGTCAAAGCCGGTACCGAAGAGGGTGTTTGACCATGCTGAAAAGATATCATAGGCAGCGAAAGATGTATTGAAAAAGGCATTTACCGTCTCGGCAATGAAACCGGCATATTTGAAATAAGAGAGAAACCCAAGCAGAATTAGTATGTCCGATATAAGCCAGAATCTCTTCCATCCCCTCCCCTCAGATCTTCCGATCATCAGCGCTGTGAAATATGTCAGGAGTGCGGTAACGACAAGGAGAATAATAAAGAGGCCGCCTGCCCTGTAATAGAAATAGAGGCTTACGAACAGCAGCCAGGTATAGTTCATCTGCCTCCTTCGCCTGAGAAGGGCAAACCCGGCCATGACAACGGTGAAGAAGATCCAGAACGCAGGGGTGGTGAAGATAAAGGTCTGCTCAGGATGGTACCTGATGAATGACAATAATGAAGGGCGGCTTTCAGTCAACCCTTCTTCCGGCTGAGATATAACAGGTGATGCTTCAGTCACGGTCACGGTGTCAGCTATAATACTGTCTGCCTGATACTTAAGAGTATCAACCATACTTATGGCAGAAGTCTTTGCGATGAAGAATCCGGTATATAGCCTGTCCGCGATGGTATCTGCCCCTGCGTTGGAGAGGTGTGTCAGGTCTTTTGATGCCAGGGGAGGAACAGTATTGAACCATTTTACTATTGATCCCTCTCCGCCCATGCTCTCCCATGCATCCCAGAATACGGCCCCGCTTCTGAGTGCAGCATTCTTCTGGGCATCCCTTATTGCAGGTATATTGTTGAAAGACCTTACAGAGTCTCCTGCCCTTTGCGCCATATCGGTAAGGCTTACAAGCATCACCGGGACACCCCCTGAAATTTCTTTGAGGAATTCTATCTGCTTGAATAGACCCTCCTCATAATAGTGATATTCGCTTCTTACATTCCTTACGACGTTTAGTCCGTACTGAAGGATGATAAGGTCAGGGTCAAGCATTTCCATACAACGCCGGAAGTCATGGCTGTCAGTCATAACAAATTCCAGTCCCGCGCTGCCCCTTACCGGGATATTGTCCACAATCACCCCGGTGTCGCTCTCAAGGCTGAAGGCATAAATGTCAGGTGAAACACGCCCTATGAATTCGACGGTCAGGTCTGATACTGACGGAAGGGTTACTGAGTATTCCATAGGGCCGGATCCCTGCGGGAGGAGCGCAAATGCTATCTTCCGGCTGCCTGATGCCACCCCTACGAAGTTGGTGTCATTATTATTGCTGTAAAAGATACGCAGCCTGTCATATTTTGACACTGCCGTATCGGCATCCGGCACTGCTGTGATCCTTACCGAAGCATAGGTATACTCCTTCAGGGTTTCGCCCGGCGTGGTGAACCGGCATACGGAGAGCAAAGGGCCAAGGCTGTTGTCAGGCAGGAGACCCTTCCTGTGATCAAGCAGCGTGTACCTTGCCCAGTTGGACGAAGGCCTTACAACGAATGACCTGGTATAAAGGACCGGCATGACGGGAGAGAATAACCCCGGGCCGGTGCCGCCTGCTCCTTCCCGCAGCCGTCTGCGCAGCAGAGAGGTTACCCTGTCTCCCTCAATCTGTGAATCACCATAATAGAGTATCCTGACCTGATTGCCTCCGGCAATGGAGTCTCTGATAGCATTGCCAGGCAAATAAGGGGTGAACTCAACGAGCTCACCTGTGTCGGAGGGAATGATCTCATATAAAGTATCTGCTGTTATCGTGTCAGGCAGAAATACTTCACTGCCGGTGTCAGATAAACTTACAGCCGCACTGTCAGGCAGAGTATCAGATGAGTCACTCCGGCTCCTGAGCTTCTCCGGCAGATCCGTAAGGCTCAGGACAAAGAGTGTCAGAACAACTGCAAGCAGAAAGATCAGTATTCTGCCGGGGCGCATATACTCTTATATCAGCTTTTTTTTCTGATCTTCAGCTTCTGCCCCACCTGTATCTTAGAAGCATCCGATATGTTGTTCAGCTTCATGATATCTGTAGCTGACACATCATCATATTTCTTTGCTATATCCCATACGGTGTCACCATACCTGACGGTATAGGTCTCATATCCTGTATCAGATGAGGCTGTAAGACTCTGTGAGGCAGGTGAAGAGGACGCCACAGGAACGGAAGATGGCGCTTTCCCGACCATTTTCTGTTTCTCGGCAAAGGTCATTGAATTGACTTTGCTGTAATATTCGGCACGCGTCGGATCGACATAGACAGCCAGTTTCTGGTCAACCCTGATGGTGTTCCTGTAGATATTGTTCCAGTATCTGAGGTCAGAGAGACCTACTCCGTACCACTCGGATATGAATCCGAGATTATCTCCCTCCTTTACCACATATGTAAGCTTCGTTTTTCCCTTGACATCAGGAGGCAGATATACTGACTGTGACGGTGCCGACGTCTGGTTGACAGTTGTCAGGTACTCCTCCTTCTTATAACCGGCAATGGTGTCAGTCATCTCAATGAACTGCCCCAGCATATCGACAGGCATGGTTATGGCATAGGGCTTTGTCTTCCCGGGAACCAGTCCTGTCCGGTACTGGGGATTCATTGCGCTGATCTCCTCAATGGGGAGACCGAGCACTGAGGCTATCTGCTGAAGGTGAATATCACGCGATACCACGACAGTGTCAACGGCCAGGGGCATGTCGATCTGTATGGGTGTGATATTATGCTCAGTATAATAATTCATTGCATAGGTAGCTGCCACATACTGGGGAATATAGCCGCGTGTTTCGCGCGGAAGGCGGTAATAGATCTCCCAGTAATCCTTGCGGTTTCCTGACCGCTTTATCGCTTTGTTGACGTTTCCGGGGCCGCAGTTATAGGCAGCAATGACAAGTATCCAGTCATTATATATGCCATACAGGTCTTTGAGGTACCTGGCAGCAGCATGCGTAGCCTTGACAGGGTCACGCCGCTCATCCACAACCGAGTTGATCGTCAGTCCGTACATCCGCCCGGTGCTGTACATGAACTGCCAAAGGCCGGTAGCTCCTACCCTGCTGACTGCTGTCGGGTTCAGCGCCGACTCAATGACTGCCATGTATTTCAGCTCCACCGGCAGACCATAGGAGTCGAAGACATCCTCTATCATCGGGAAGTAATAATCCTGCAGTCCGAGCATCACCCTGAACCTGTCAACCTTTCTCTCGGTATAAACATGGATATGGTTCCTTATGATGCTGTTGTACGGCAGGGTGATAACTGAATTAATTCTGCCGATGCGGTCAATGTATACTGAGTCAGAAAATGAGAATATGGTTGAGTCATTCGGCAGCATCTCCGGCTTTTCCGTCGACATCCTGATAAACCAGTTGTTCAGGAGAGAGTCGAGATCACGCTCTATACGCTCCGTAGAAAAATCATTCCTGATGATTATCGTATCATTAACGGCAAAGATATCTGGTGACAGAATGGTAAATAAAAGAAGAAGAGTTACAGTTTTAAGGTTCATCTCGTCTGTGTTTAAAAAGTCTTTACTATTGACAGGGTTACTCCGGGCCAGGGGCCTGTCGGCCTTGTGGTTAAAGGAGTAATTGTAGCCCTGAGGTTTTCGTTAATATCGTAGTCAAAGAGACTTGCATCAACATGTGCGTCAATTATTGTCACGAGGTACCACGCCACGATGCCAATGTATGAGAGGTCACGGTACCTCCGGTAATAGTCCACTCCGTTCATCAGCTGCGTTTTCACCCACCCGGTATAAGTAGGATTGGCTGTCTCGGGATAGAGGACCGGGTCATACTCCTCCGGATCAAGGTTTTCGAGTAGCTCCAGGTAGCTGTCAGTCTCAGGGATGACATCAGTGAAATCCTGATAGGCATTGAGAAACTTATTGTAGTTGGTCGTATTGAAAGAGACTGCATAGCCAAGGGCTCCGAAACCGGCATATACGATCGGTACTTTCCAGTATTTGCGGTTGTATATCTGGCCCAGGCCGGGCAGTGCTGCGGCATACATGGTTGCCTTGACCGGATTGAGTGCGTATTTCTCCTTAGGCGGCTTAAGCTCAGGAATTGTGTCCTGGGACATAGCAGGCAGGGTCGCCTGAGACATTAAAAAGAGAAGAAACGTTATTTTACCGGAGAGCTTCAATCGGCAATGCCTTTGGGTTTGCCGGCAAATATAACTAATTACCCATTAAGTTTATCGAGCAGGGCAATAATGCGCTCCATTTCATCGCTGTCAGAGAATGGGATTACTATCTTTCCCCTCCCCTTCTCATTGATACGGAACTGAACATCTGACTCAAACAATTTGCTCAGCTGACCGGCAAGCACTTCATATTCGGTGTTGAGCTTCTTTTTCAGTTCTCCCCTGACCGGGTCCTTGACGGCTCCGCTCTGGATATGCCTTACAAGATCCTCGGTTGCCCTTACTGACAGGTCTTCCTGTATTATATGATAGAAGACGTTAATCTGTTTTGCCGGGTCATCAATGTTAACGAGGGTACGGGCATGGCCCATCGTAAGGTTCCTGTTGCGGATGCCAAGCTGTATCTCAGCCGGCAGACGGAGCAGCCTGAGGTAGTTGGCAACTGTTGAGCGCTGTTTGCCGACCCTGTCGCTCATCTGTTCCTGGGTCAGACTGCACTCTTCAATAAGCCGCTGGTAGGTTATCGCCACCTCCATGGCATCCAGATCTTCCCTCTGGATATTCTCCACGAGGGCCATCTCGAGCATGGCGGTGTCGTCAGCAGTGCGTATATATGCCGGAACATGTGTCAGCCCTGCCATCCGTGCAGCCCGCAGACGTCTCTCACCAGCTATGAGCTGGTATCTGCCATCCTCACTCTCCCTGACGGTAAGAGGCTGCACTATCCCCACCTGCCTTATCGATGCAGCAAGCTCTTCAAGCGACTGGCTGTCAAAGCGTGTACGGGGCTGAAAAGGGTTGGCATCAATTGAGTCTATCTCAATCTGAAGGTTTGCCTCAACCTTTTTCTCCAGCACCTCCTTCTCAACACCGTCGATCAGTGCACCGAGACCTCTGCCCAGCGGGCTCTTTTTACCTGTATTCATATCGCGTGTAAAAGAGAATTAGTTCTTCTGCCTTGCCTCGACCCTCTCGAGGAGCTCACGGGCAAGATTGAGATAATTGACCGTACCTCTTGATTCCGCATCGTACAGTATGGCAGGCTGACCGTAGCTCGGCGCCTCAGAGAGCTTGACATTGCGCTGAATGATGGTGTTGAACACCATCTGCTGAAAATGACGCGTCACCTCCTCAACAACCTGGTTTGCAAGCCTGAGACGTGAGTCATACATGGTCAGCAGGAAGCCCTCTATTTCAAGAACAGGATTGAGGTTGGTCTGAATTATCTTAATGGTGTTGAGAAGTTTCCCCAGTCCCTCAAGGGCAAAGTATTCACACTGCACCGGGATAATAACCGAGTCAGCTGCAGTGAGGGCGTTCACGGTCAGCAGTCCAAGTGATGGCGAACAGTCTATGAGTACATAATCATACTCTGATGAAATGCCGGCAAGCACCTTCTTGAGGGTCTTCTCCCTCTCAGGCCTCTCAAGCATCTCGATCTCAGCTCCAACGAGGTCAATGTTTGAGGTTATTACTGAGAGATTGTCAATGTTGCACGGCATGACAGCCTCCCGCGGATTGATTCCGTCGATAAGGCAGTCATAGATCGTGACCCTGACCTGCTTGGTGTCTATTCCCACTCCTGATGTGGCGTTCGCCTGAGGATCGGCATCGACAATCAGTACCTTCTTCTCCAGTGCCGCAAGACTGGCAGCAAGATTGATCGCCGTAGTCGTTTTTCCCACTCCTCCCTTCTGATTCGCCAGTGCAATGATCCTTCCCATAATTTCCTTTTTTCCTTTTTTTAATGAGCTTCAAATTTACTATATATGCCTATCCCGGAGCGACTGATGAAGTTTGTAATTGTAAACATTTTTTTTGGGGTTATGAACACGTTTTCAACATGTCTTGCCTGAGCCCGTAAGTGCCGGAGGTATGGGCTGCAGAAGATGACAGAGATCAGGGTTATGGTTAATTCCTTGATTGAGGGGCGACGGTTATCTCGTATAGTTTCGGCCAGAGTTTGCCTGTAACGAATATCCTTTTGTTTACCGCATCCCAGGCAATGCCATTGAGTACGTCAGTCTCTGGTGACTGTTCCTCGCGCGGCAGAATATTACCCAGCTCGACCCAACCGAGAACCTTTCCGGTGTGAGGATCGATACGGGCTATCCGGTCAGTCTGCCAGATATTGGCCCATAGTTCCCCTTCAATCATCTCCAGTTCATTAAGGTTTTCAACCCGCCCCTTGTTATCCCATACCTCAACCGACGAAAGAACATTGAAGTCAGCATCAAGAAACCAGATGACATTAGTTCCGTCGCTCATGACAAGACTGTCTCCCATAGTGGTAAGACCCCATCCCTGTGTCTGGTAATATATCCTGTTTATTTCCCTGAAGGTCTCCCTGTCATAGACGAACCCGACCTTGGTTGTCCATGTAAGCTGATAAATACGGTTATCAAGAAGAGCAACACCCTCGCCAAAGAATGAAGCATCAAGGTTTACCTGGCTGACAACCTTCCCTGTCTCAGCCTCTACCTTCCTCAGTGACGATTCGCCCTGCTGCCCCGTGCCCTCATAGAAGAATCCGCTGTCATATACCAGCCCCTGGGTATATGCCCTCCTGTCGTGCGGGTATGACCTGACAACACGGTAACGGTATATGACCGGGTTGATATCAGAGAGAAGTGAAATAAACAGTGTGACTGTCTGTGGCCTGGATAATGAGGAGAAGGCGACAGCCCTTATTGAAAGCCTGCCGGGGATACCTGTTGCAGGGATCTCCGTCGTCGCCGGAAGAGATGAAACTGTTTTGTGCAGCCTGCCGTTCACCCACACCTGTACCGAATCAGTCCTGCTGTTGGCGGCAGCTTCAGACACTGAGAAGATGATCGTTTCAGAGCAACTTAATGTCGAGTTGTCTGCCGGGGAGAGTACCTCTATGAGTCTCCTCGCGGGAAGAGCCTCAGCATCCTTTGCAGGACTGTCAGGTACCGATGCCGCTTTCTTCCTCTCTGAAGAGCCAGAGCAAGAGAAGGCGGAAATCAATAACATGAATATGAGCAGACTAAAAACCGGAACTCTTTTCATCTGATGGCAAATAGCTTTATCCAAATAGTTTAAATCGGCGTTTCTTCACTGACCTCATCGCCTCTTCCTCCCTGTCAGTCCAGGGATCGATCATATTGAGTACCTCACCCCAGCCGGGAAAGCCTCCTGCATTCTTGTCATCAATGAATATGTCAGCATTGATCTTTCGCGGAGTATCTGCATTCCATTGCTCTTCAGGATAATTGCGGTTCACGGCATAGAACTCGATGCCGTTGGCATGGCAGTAATCAACCGCCTCCTGAAGCTCCCTTCCTGTACGGTATGTCCACAGTATAAGCAGTGCACCCCTCTTCTGAAGCTCACGCAGCGTAATAAATGCAAACAGCACCTCTTTGCCGATGGCAGGATAGTCATGCTCGACAATAGTTCCGTCAAAGTCGACAGCGATCTTGATATTCGTAAGATCTCTCATAATTCCTGTGCAAAAATAAACAAATAATAGTTCTGTCTATTATTGTAATTTAGGGGCATCAATTTCAGCGAAAGATATGATAAAGCATATTCCCAATACAATTACGATGCTGAACCTCCTGTCAGGATTCGCAGCAATTATTTATGCTTCACAGGGTTATATCGGACCTGCCGTATTTCTCATCATAGCCGGAATGGCATTTGACTTCGCTGACGGCATGGCAGCACGACTTCTCCGCGCCTACTCTGACCTGGGAAAAGACCTCGACAGTCTTGCCGATGTGATTACTTTCGGCGTTGCGCCGGGAGCCATCGTTTTCGACCTCCTCAGTGAAACCGGATTCCCCGTTCTGTCGTCAATACTTGTTGCAGGACTGATTCCCGTTGCCTCAGCCCTCAGGCTGGCAAAGTTCAACAATGACACAACGCAGTCATCGAGCTTCAGGGGGATGGCAACCCCCGCGAGTGCTTTCACCGTGGTGTCTCTTGTAATTGCTGCGGAATACGGTGACAGTCAGATATGCCAGTCGCTTACCGGGTCTCCTGTTTTCCTGAAGACCCTCCCTGCATTCCTCGCTGTAATGATGCTTGTAAACCTTAGAATGTTCTCACTCAAGTTCACCCATGCCCGGATAAAGGAAAATGAGGAACGTTACCTGTTTGTTTCCGTGAGCCTGTTGCTTTTAATAATCTTCCGGCTGGCGGCAGCGCCGCTGATAATTGCAGCGTATATCCTTATCTCACTTCTCTTTCCCCTCATCGGCAGGACCGGGACATCCTCCGGTGCTTCGTAGCTGATCCATCGCCTTATCCTGACACCTGATTGACTCTTCGTGTATCACTTTTATAAGGTTCTCTGTAAATTCCCTGTCAAGCCCCTCGCTTATGCCGTGCTGCACCCGTGTCTGCAGTATCTCCAGCCACCTGTTGAGCTGAAAGACCGTGACGTTGTTCCTGCATTTGTATTCCCCCATCCTGCCGGAAATCTTCATTCGCGCTGCCAGAAGCTCGATAAGCTGATGGTCTATTGAGTCGATCTGATCCCTGAGCTCCTCCAGCTGGTTTCGGAAACCCATGTCATCTGATGTTGTCTGACGAAAGACAAGGCTGTCCATCATCCTCTCGAACGACTCAGGATCAAGCTGCTGTGCACGGTCGCTAAGGGCATGCTGAGGGTCGTGGTGAACCTCTACCATCAGTCCGGCCATATTCATGTCAAGAGCTTTCTGTGCTGTTGCAGGTACCATGTCAGCCCTGCCTGACATATGGCTTGGGTCACAGATGACAGGCAGCGCCGGTACACGGCTGCGCAGTTCTATTGCAAGTTCCCATTTGGGTATGTTGCGGTATTTCCCCTTCTCGTAAGGTGTGAAGCCTCTGTGCACTCCGGCTATCCTGCGTATGCCGGCATCATAAACCCTCTCTATTGCACCGAGCCAGAGATCCACGTCGGGCCCCAGCGGATTCTTGACCAGCACAGGAAGTGATGTGCCCTGCAACGCCCTGGCGATCTCATCGACACTGAACGGGTTTGAGACAGTGCGGGCTCCCAGCCAGACCATGTCAATACCATGCTTCAGACAGGCCTCAACATGAACAGGCGAGGCAACCTCCACCGCCAGCGGCAGACCTGTCTCCTCCTTTGCCCTCTGAAGCCATGCAAGCGCCCTGACACCCTCGCCTCCGAAAGATGAAGGCCTTGACCTCGGCTTCCATACCCCTGCCCTCAGAAGATGTACCCTTCCCGTTGCCTTCAGGGCCATTGCGATAGCCATTACCTGTTCTTCACTCTCGGCACTGCATGGACCTGCAATGATCAGAGGTCCGCTGCCGGACCCAAATGATACAAGCGATTCTATCTCCATCAATCTATTCCCTTCAACGAGAGAAACAAATAATCAGTACAGATGTTCTTCCCCCTTCATCTCCTCAGCATTGATACGGGTACTTGTTATGGATCTCCAGGCATACCAGATGTAGGCGACTACGAACGGAATGGCGAATGACACGTACATCATAGTCTTAAGGGTGAAATGGCTTGATGATGCCGTAGCCAGGGTAAGCGAGCTCTGCATGTCGGTTGATGAGGGGTAGAACGACGTATCACCGTAGCCGGCAAGAAAGAACAGGGCCATCACCACCGGGACAGTGCCGGCACCGGCATACCATATTGCCTTGCGTGACTGGCGGATTATAGCCAGGTAGAGAGACACAAGCACCAGAACAACCCCGCCGAGAAACAATGAAAGTGTTCCCGGGTTGCCAAGAAGGCTGTTCAGATAATGATGTTTCACAAGTGTTATCTCACCCGTTGAAGGGTCAGCCATGTAACCCTTGCCAAGGAGAATGAGGGCTGTGAATGAAAGGAAGAACACCAGGAAGGGGACCGCATTTCTGATAAGTGCCTTGCTGATTGCCTTTTCCAGTTCCCTGTCGTCAATGGTATTGATCAGAAACATCAGTCCCAGTACCCGTGCCAGAAAAAGAACGGCAAGTCCCAGAATCGGATTGACCGGATTAATCAGTGCTTCCAGACCATGCCACCCTGAGCCCCACCTGACACTGTTGAACATGTCAAGAGAAAAATCGGAGCCGGTAAAGAAAGTTGCAACAGCGGTACCAATAAGGAAGGGGCCAAGGCTGCCGTTTATGAAAAGAAATGCGTCAAAGACTCTTGTGCCGAAGATATTGGAGGGTTTAGACCTGAACTCGTATGCCACGGCCTGAATGATAAAGCTGAAGAGGATAGCCATCCAGACCCAGTATGCCCCACCGAAGCTCGTGGCGTAGAAGAGGGGAAATGATGCGAAGAAAGCTCCGCCGAAGGTGACGAGAGTAGTGAAAGTGAACTCCCACTTGCGTCCGAGAGAGTTGACAATCATAGTGCGCTGCATCTCATTCCGGGGAAGGGAAAAGATAAAGGACTGTCCACCCTGAACAAACATCAGGAAGACAAGCAGCCCGGCAAGAAGTGAGATAATCAGCCACCAGTAGTCCTGCAGGAATGCATGTGATATCATTGCTGTCATGATTGTGTCCTCCTAATGTTTTGGTCCGTTTTTGATCTGTCTTGTCATGATGGAGACCTCTGCTATGAGCAGGGCGGTGAACAGTACGGCGAAGAGCCAGAATGTTGTCTGCACCGCTCCTGTACTTATGTTTGAGACCGCTACCCCCACCGGCATCAGGTTCTGTATTATCCAAGGCTGCCGTCCCATCTCGGTCACTATCCATCCCAGCTCACTGGCAAGGTAGGCAAGAGGTATTGCACAGAGGGAAAGCCAGAGGAACCATCGGTGTCTTTCGAGGGCCTTCGTGCGGTGAAAGAATAGGGCAAGGATGAAAAGGACTATAAACAAAAAGCCCAGTCCAACCATCACCCTGAAACTGTAATATGTTACCGGGACAGACGGGATCACCTGCCAGGGATGGTCGAAAAAGCTGTATCCGAAATACCTGAAGTAATTCCCGGTGAACTCACTGTCACTGAACCTGGCTCCCAGGGCGGCTACAGATGCCGAGTCGCCTAACTCTTTTGCCATCCTGTAATCGGTAAGAACCTGCCTGGCATATTTGCCCCGTTCCATCATCTCCTCAACCGACAGGATACCCCTCTCCGCATTACCGTAGATAAGGTCTTTCAGCCCCGGGACGTAACCCCCTTTGTCTCCCGTGGTCATCATGGAGAGGAGGTTGGGTACCTCAATCTGAAGCTTGTGATCATATATATTCTTTTCTCCCAGTTTTTCTTCGCCGGCACTCAGGATGCTTATCGCCGTGAGCGGGGCTTCGGTGCGGCCTTCATACAAGGCCTCCATTGCGGCAAACTTCACCGGTTGAACCTTTGAGATGGTCCTGGCAGACATGTCACCCGTCAGTGCAACGGCCAGAGACGATACCAGGCCGAAAACGGCTGCTACAAGTATACTGCGCGTGGCCATCTCCTGCTCTCTCTTCTTCAGCAGGAACCATGAGCTGATCCCCAGCACAAAAACCGATGCAAGGACGAAACCGGATGTCACTGTGTGGGTGAACTTGTCAATGGCGACCGGATTCAGCACGACATCCCTGAAGCTGTTCATCTCGTTGCGGGCGGTGTCAGGATTAAATACCATGCCGACAGGGTTCTCCATCCATGCATTGGCTACGAGTATCCACAAGGCCGAGAGGTTGGCCCCGACGGCCACGAGCCAGGTAGAGGCAAGATGAAACTTCTTTCCTACCTTGTTCCATCCGAAGAACATCACTGCCACAAAAGTAGATTCGAGGAAGAAGGCGAAGATACCTTCAATGGCAAGCGGGGCACCGAAGATGTCACCCACGAACCAGGAATAGTTGGACCAGTTGGTGCCAAACTCAAACTCAAGTATTATTCCTGTCGCTACCCCAATGGCGAAATTAATGCCAAAGAGAGTCATCCAGAACTTTGTAATCCTCTTCCACTTTTCGTCACCTGTCCTCACATAGATTGTCTCCATGAATGCAAGGATAAATGACAGGCCAAGAGTGAGAGGCACAAAGAGCCAGTGATAGATGGCTGTCAGGGCGAATTGCCCTCTCGACCAGTTCACCAGTGAGAGATCAATATTTTCAAGCATATCGTCAGTTATTTCCGGTTAGTTGTTCAATAACATAGTCGCTCCGTTCACGGTCAGAGCTGAAATTGGTCTTGAGAAAATCAGGAAAAAAAAATATTCTGAGTATCAGGAACATGATGCCGAGCTTGACAAAAATGATCAGCCAGGCTCTCTTCCCCCACCATGACATAGTCCGGAATCCGTCAAGGTAAAAGCGGAAGATGGTTTCAGGTATTGATTTTATCTTATTCATCTCTTATCTTCATCCAGGTCTCGGTCAAGGTTGGATGTTATCTTCCGCACCGGTCCGAAGTTGTAGAAGAACTCCCTGGCCAGCACCCTGAGTGCTGTATATGTGGGTATGGCAAGTATCATCCCCGGTATCCCTGCAAAACTTCCGGCTGCAAGAATAATAATAAATACCTCCACCGGATGGGCGTTGATGCTCTTCGAGAAGATCATCGGCTGCACAATATTGTTGTCAATGAGCTGGGCACATGCTATCACTATGCCCATGTAGATTATCAGGTGAGGCACATCAGGCAAGCCTCCCGATGACAATGTGGTTGCTATTCCCATCACCACAACTATCGCCCCGCCAATCCATGGCCCTACATAGGGTATCACATTAAGCACCCCGACGATAAGACCCATGACCAGTGACTGCTGGAATGACAGTCCGACGATGGTCATCCCTACCGTTACGATAGTCATCACCACTGTGCTTTCGAGTATGATGCCTATGAAATACCTTATCAGAAGCCTCTTGATCGAATAGAGAGCACGCCTGACCTTTTCCTCATACTTCTCAGGTATAAGCACCATTATGGTCTCATAGAAAAGACTATCATCCTTCAGGAAGAAGAAAGCAATGAAGGTTATTGAGAAGCCCGCCACCAGGATGTTCCCGAGGATACCGATAACCGACCCTATGAAGTCCTGGATGACTGATATATTCAATACCTCACTCACCCTCTGGACCGCATAGTCATATATTGACATTTCCGGGGGGAGATCCTTGTTCATCTGTCTGAACAGCTCCTCGAGCCTCACAAGCTGCTCCTCTGCCAGCTTCACAATAGCCCCGGCGTCAATTGTCGAAAGTGTATCTATCTGCCTGGAAATAAGCGGTATAAATACCATGAAAAAAAGGAGTAACAGGCCCCATATAAGCCCAATGGTGATCAGAGCGCTTACTGCTTTAGGAAGCCTTATCTTTTTGAAATGGATACTGTTGAGCAGGTCAACCACCGGACGTCCGACCAGCGAAATCACCCCCGCAATAAGTATATAAGCCACAATGCTCCGGAAGAACCAGAAAAGATAAATCACCAGCAGGAAGCCAACAATTACCAGGATATTACGCAGTGTTGAATTCATCAATCAGTCTTATAGTATGAGGCAGCCTATTTTACAAGATAGAGCTAGATCTCCTCATTCCAAAAATAAGAAGAATTCCGGTTATTTCAACTTTCGAAATAAAATGCCATTATGTCATGCCGCCACCCTTTTCTTGTGCCATATTGGCATGTAATGATAATCGGCACACAGATTGAAATATTGGCAGTGTAAACAATAATAAAGTCGAACGATATAAAAAAAGGAGGTTGCTATGTTACCAATGATCACAAGAAGGAGTTACAAACCCCTTACGCTTTCAGATTTCTTCAATGAGGATTTTTTCCCCACATTCAACAGGAATTCCGGTAGTCTTCCGGCAGTTAATATCAGGGAAGACGAGAAGGCATTCTATCTCGAGCTTGCCGTTCCGGGAATGAATAAGAAGGATCTCCGCATTGAGGTCAAGGATGATGTTCTTACAATCTCTTCCGAGCACAAGGAAGAAAAGCAGGAGGATAGCGAAGGCTACAGGAGAAAGGAATTCAGTTTCAGCGCATTCTGCCGCAGCTTCTACCTTCCTGAGGATGTTAACGGTGAGAAGATAGGTGCCACTTACAAGGATGGCATTCTGAACGTTGAGATCCCGAAGCTTGAGGAAGAGAAGAAGAAGGAGAGGATCCGTGAGATAAACATCTCATAATCTTCCCTGCAGGTTAAAAAGAGACGCCCGGACCGGGCGTCTTTTTTTTATGATACTGTTTTTTCAGCCACCAGCTGCCTGGCGAAGCGCTCGCCGTATTCGATCAGCGGCTTCTCCTTGATGCTCTCGGGCATGAACTTGTAAGCTATCGGCTGCTCAAATATCTTGAGCTTGAGATTCTTAAGCATCTCGGCAATGAGGCCGGGGGCCTCTCCGCTCCAGCCAAAGGAGCCGAAAGAACCGGCAAGCTTGCCCCTGTCACGCAGCGGACTTACCATCGCCGCAAGCTTGTAAACAGGCAGAAGGGTATTCTGATTGATCGTCGGTGATCCTACTATGATCCCGTCAGCAAGTGAGAGCCGTGAGTCAATCTCTCCTATCCCGGCCGATTCAATATCCATCACTTCCACAGTAACATTCCTGACCTCAGATGCACCGCGGGCAATAAGGTTCGCCATATCCCTGGTGTAACCGTAGGCTGACACGTATGTTATCAGCAGCCTCTTGTGATCATCTGCGGCAGTAAGCTTAAGGTATTCGTCAGCCATAGCGTAACTGGCGTCAACAATCCTTTTCCAGCCGGTTCTGAGTATCGGACCGTGACCGGTGGCAATCATTGATATATCAAGATGCCTGATCTTCTCGATGGCCCTGATCATGAATTTGCTGTAAGGTTTCAGGATCACGTCGAAGTAATATATGAAGTCTGACTCAAAGTCACCCACAAGGTCATCAAACATCTCCTCATGACAGTAATGAGACCCGAAAGAGTCACAGGTGAATAGTATTTTATCCTCAACAAGGTATGTATACATACTGTCAGGCCAGTGAAGGTTAGGCGCCGCAATGAACTGGAGTGTCCTGTTACCCAGATCAAGCCTGTCTCCGTGCTTCACAACCATTGATTTGAATGGCTTGTTTACAATGTCGGCAAGGTATCTTATTGCATTCCCGCTGCCTACAACAACCGCCTGGGGTGCCAGGTCCACAAGCTGGCGCATCGCACCCGAATGGTCAGGCTCCGTATGATTAAGGACAATATACTCTATCTCAGCAAGATCGGTAACCCTTCTCAGCTTCGATATATATGTATCACTGAACTTCTCCTTGGCGGTCTCAATAACCGTCTTGCGGGTTGCGTTAATGAAATATGAGTTATAGGTCGTTCCGTTGTCGGTTTGCATGACTACGTCAAACACTTTTATGTCAGGGTCGAGCACCCCGATCCATTTGACGTCATCTGTAAGATTTATAATTCTGTTATCTTCTTGTTTCATAATGCGTTAAAGAACTTTTGCAACAATGGTCCTGTTTGCCCTGACCTGTTCAAACATCTGTACGTCAACCTCTGTCCCCTCAGGCAGGAAGATATCCACGCGTGATCCAAACTTGATGAAACCAAGTTCACCGCCCTGCTGCACCTTCTCCCCTTTTCTGGAGTAAGTCACAATTCGTCTGGCTACCGCACCCGCCACCTGCCTTATAAGAATCTCGGTGCCGCTCTCTGATTCAACAACCACGGTACTCCTTTCGTTCAATTCTGATGACTTCGGACTCCAGGCCACGATCTTCTTTCCCGGATGGTATTTGACATAAGAGACTGTCCCTGAGATAGGATACTTGTTACTGTGCATATTAAAAGGGGACATGAATATTGATATCTGCAGCCTGGTATCCTTAAAGTACTCCTTCTCCATGGTCTCCTCTATAACAACCACCTTGCCGTCTGCCGGGGCATAGATGAGAAGCGGATTTGGTTCAACGTGTCTTGCAGGCATGCGGAAAAAGTAAAGGATAAATGCAAATAAAAGGACTGATCCGGCCAGGAGCACTATCTGCAGGGCATTAAGGCCGGGCCACAACAGTCGTACTGCAACATTTATTGCAGCAAGAAGGATAAGGACTCCAATGATAATCCTGTAACCTTCCCTGTGTATTTTTATCTTTCTGTCTGCCATCTTAACCAAATAAAGCTATATATAGATAAACGAGCGGAAACGCCACCACCAC
>Ga0209450_10000145_pt1 | contig 40287 bp, 39 predicted proteins | sample FrelakmetLWP11LW_FD_187149 | JGI IMG/M metagenome (GOLD analysis project Ga0209450, IMG submission 187149) | Freshwater lake sediment microbial communities from the University of Notre Dame, USA, for methane emissions studies - LWP11 LW (SPAdes)... | ecosystem: Environmental > Aquatic >...
AACTTCCGTAACTGTAATCTCCGATGACCATTGACGTTGCCGCGCGCGAGCTCCTCGCGAGCCATTCTCCCGCGTTCAATACGTTGTGCTAATTCCACTTCTTCTTCAGCGTTGAGTAACGGGACTCTGCTAACTTCCTTAAGATATAACCCGATCGTATCGTCGGTATCAATATTCTCAAGGTCATCAGTTAACAAAACGCGCGGTTCTTCGGCTTCTTCAGTAACAGTTAAGTCATCATCGCTTGGTTCTTCGTGGATGGCTTCATCTTCAACATATGGGATACCAGCACTCATTAATGCTGCAAATGTTTCCTCTAGTTGCTCAACATCAGTTTCTGCTTCCGGAAAAAAATGAAGAATGTCGTCAATGGTTACATATTTTTTCTGCCGGCCAACCTCAATCAACCTGGCGATCGCAGGGTATTCTTCGTCATCGTCTTCTACTAAATTAATTATTGGATTGTCCATTAATTGTCCCGTTATTCCTAGTATTAAGCAGGATTATTTCTTTCAACTTAATATGCTACTTCATCAGAATACACAATAAGTGTAAAAATTTCAATAGAATTTAAAAACTCACAAAGGCACAAAAAAAACGGAAGCTAACTTCCGCTAAATGATGGGCATCCCAAAACTCGCCAGATAATAATATACATCAAATTATCATGAAAAGTCAACTAGCAATAAATTTTCTAATATAATATTAATAAATCGCCGAGGTCTTGGCGATGAGTTTGTTTTACTGATAGGTCTAAAAAAGAATAAAAATAATTAGGAGGTAAAAAGATGGATATTTTAGGAATGGCTTCAAGGCATGGTTTGAATTCGTTTGAACAAATTGCCATACTGGGCGTTTTAGTTGTTGCTTTCATTAGCCTTATTTACGCCTGGCTTCTTCGGAACACTGTCCTTAAAAAAGACAAAGGTACAGAAAAAATGCAAGAGGTATGGGAAGCGATCAAAGTTGGAGCCGACAGTTATTTAAAAAAACAACTTAGGACCATTTTTCCTGCAGTTGGGATTTTGTTTGTTGCCTTGTTCTTATCAGTATATGTGGTTCCGCCAACCGCAGAGGCGCTTAAAGAATTTCCCAAAAACACGACACTAATTATTTCTTTTGGGCGTGCAATTGCTTTTGTTTTGGGTGCGTCATTTTCTTTAATTGTTGGGCAGCTTGGCATGAGAATGGCAATCCAGGCCAGTGTAAGGTCGGCTTCTGCAGCCAGGCGCGACTTTAATGAGTCATTATCCATTGCCTATTATGCCGGCACAATTACTGGCATGCTTACCGACGGACTTGGGCTCCTCGGCGGTACAGTGATTTTTATGATATTTGGTAAAGCGGCACCAGATGCATTACTTGGTTTTGGCTTTGGTGGTACTTTGTTAGCTTTGTTCATGCGCGTTGGCGGTGGTATTTATACAAAAGCCGCTGATGTTGGCGCAGATTTGGTTGGCAAAGTTGAAAAGGACATCCCTGAAGATGATCCACGTAATGCAGCAGTAATTGCGGATCTCGTTGGTGACAACGTTGGAGATTGCGCAGGCATGGCAGCTGATATTTTCGAAAGTTACGAAGTAACAATCGTCTCAGCGTTAATCCTGGGACTGGCATTAATGAATGCCGACCCAACCTCAGGTCTGAAGTGGATCGTTTATCCACTAATTATTCGTGGAATTGGCGTTATCAGTTCAATCCTCGGTACGTTCACGGTCCCCATTTGGGAGAAGTTCCCAATTAAATTCCTGCGAGCGCATGACGCAGAAGAATCAATGTTCCGGTCGTATGAAGTTTCGAGCATTAACACGGTAATCTGGTCCTTTGTTGTTGCCTTTATCTATGCAAATGATTGGAAACTGGCCATGTTAACGTCAATTGGGGTTGGCCTGGCGGTCGCATTTAACCCATTGACTTCGCACTTTACCTCCACAAAGTCAAAAGCTGTAAAAGAAGTCCTGGAGTCAACCAAGACAGGTCCTGCCACGACTATCCTTTCAGGACTTTCTCTTGGAATGGAATCAAGTGTTTGGGCTTTAGGCGTGATTGCTGTCAGTTTTATGTGCGCCTTATTACTTTATCAGGGTGAATCTTCCTTGATGGTCTTATACGGTGTGGCCATGGTTGGTATCGGTATGCTTAGCCACACAGGAAACAATGTAGCCATGGATTCCTTTGGTCCAATTTCGGATAATGCAAATGGAATAGGTGAAATGGCTTGGCATGATCAAACGGATGAAATTACAAAAAAAGCACGCCAGACAATGGCAGACCTCGATGCAGTCGGCAATACAACGAAAGCAATTACAAAAGGTGTAGCTATTGCGTCTGCGGTTATTGCTGCGGTTAGCCTCTTTTCATCTTATATAACTGATGTTAAAAATGTTCAAGAAGGGCTGATAAAATTAGGGTATGACATTCAAGTTTTAGATTCAATCAGGGTGTCAGACACGAGAGTGTTCATCGGTTTCCTTTTAGGAGGAGCCTTACCCTGGTTGTTTAGTTCACTTTCGATTCGTGCGGTCAGCCGTGCAGCTGAAAAAATTGTTGTTGAGGTGCGACGTCAATTTAGAATACCAGGCATTATGGAAGGTACCAAAAAACCAGATTATGCCCAGGTTGTAGGAATTTCAACTGCATCCGCCCAAAAAGAATTGATCCCTTTGGCGACAATTTCCATACTCATGCCTCTTGTTGTAGGTCTTGTTTTGCAGGTTGAAGCACTTGGAGGATTCCTCGCTGGTGTGATCTTGAGTGGTCAGTTGCTTGCTGTTTTCATGGCAAACGCAGGTGGTGCCTGGGATAATGCTAAAAAAATGGTTGAGGATCAACCACGAGATTTGGAAGCGAATACAGGAAAAGGGTCAGAGCGACACAAGGCAGCTGTTGTAGGTGATACAGTTGGCGATCCCTTGAAAGATACCGCTGGGCCAGCCCTGAATCCAATGATTAAAGTAGTAAACCTGGTTAGCTTGCTTGCAGCACCTGTAATTGTGAAATACCAGGATTTAGGTGTAATTGGCTGGATTGTTGTTGCTCTTTTATGTGCCGCAATAATATGGGCGTTAATGGTTAGTAAGAAACCAATGAAAGCTTAGCGTTTAATCAAAAAACTGGGCGAAAGCCCAGTTTTTTATTTAATCAAAGATCTGATGGACAAGAAATCAGATGGATAAGGCGCGTTTATTTTTATCGGTTCGTTGGTAAAGGGATGAATGAACTCGACAGATGAAGAGTGTAGCGCAAGCCGATTGATTAATTCGGGAGAAATATTAATCGACACTTTAGAAGAATATAAAGAATCGCCAACGATTGGATGACCAATGTAGGAGAGATGTGCTCGGATTTGATGCGTATAACCGGTATGAGGCATTGCTTTAACTTCTGAAATAATCCGATTGGAATGTAAAAGTTCTATTGAGGTTGAGGCTGCTTTTCCTTTTACCAAATCTATCCTGGTCCTATGTTTTCGGTCACCATTAATTATTAATGGAAGATTAATAATTCTTTGAGTTTCAATCAGCTCTCCATACACGATAGCGTGATATGTTTTATTAATTTTTCTTTGCTCAAACAGGACCGAGATAACCCGATGGCTTTCTTCAGATCTTGACAGAATTAACACACCACTGGTTTCCTTATCGAGCCGATGGACAACCCAACATTTCCCATACTCAGGTTCAATTAATGTCCGAACATGAGGTAAGGATAAATCGTAACCATCCTGAATCGAAAGTAGACCAGAGGGCTTATTAATAACGATTAACCACTGATCTAAATAAAGAATATCCACTCGAATTGTTTACTGTGTGAAAAATGAAACTGCAACTACACCGGGACCAGCATGTACAACTATTGCTGGTGGAAGATTGGTTATTGAGATTTCTGAAGTTCCAGAAAAATCCTTAAAATCTTCTTTAAATGCAAGTGCATCTTCCATAGCATCTGACTGAAAGATTGACAAATTATTTTCAACTGAATTAGGACAGCCCTGTTTCACTAATTCAGAAATTCGTGCCATAGCGCGTTTTTTGGTTCTTTGACTTTCGAAAGGATTTACCTGACCATCTTTGAAAAGCAAAATTGGTTTAATTTGAAGTACGCTACCCATAAGGGCTTTTGCCATTCCGATACGGCCACCTTTTTGAAGATATTCGAGTGTATCAACATAGAAATAAATCACGAGCGTTTTACATTTATTTGATATCCAGTTAGTGATTTCATCAAGGGAAGCCCCAGTTTTGATTTTTTCTAGTGTCTGGCGAATAACGTACGCAAATGCAGGTCCAATTATTTCAGTGTCAATGATAATTATTCGATCTGATGGGAAATCTTTAGCAGCAACAGTGGCACTTCGGAAAGTTCCACTCACTTTTGCAGATGGGGTTAGAACCAAAACGATATCACCGTTTGCAATTATTTCCTCGTAGATTGGAGAATACAATGCTGGTGAGGGGGCTGCAGTATGAGGGAGGCTGGAACTCTCTTTAAGTTTTTTCAAAAATTCTTCCGAGGAGATCTCTGTGTCATCACGATATTCTTTCTCGCCAAAGATAATAATCTGGGGTAATAGGTAAATACCCATTTCTTTTGCATCTTTTACTGTCAAGGTGGAGGTAGTATCGGCAATTACTCGAATCATTGTCTATTCTCCTTCGAAATAATCAGACTGGTTTTCCACAATTAATGCAAATATTTTCTTGTTTATATACAACATAACCACAATTTCGGCAGGTTCGAGGTTGAATGTCTCCTAAGGGTGCACCACACGCTATACATAATGATTCACCTGGTGGATTTGGAGTTGTGCAATAATCACATATATAGCGGTTTAACCTTTCAGATAATTCAAAACCTGATCCAAGAGATCGGGCAGTTGTATCCAAAACATGCCATACATTTTCTGAAAGCTGAACGTATTCAATATCCTGGGCGATATCGTCAAGCCTATTTAGTAAATTCCACGGATTGCTTAATGCAGCTACCGTCGATACTCCCAAACTAGCAGCGATTCCCAACCAGGCTTGCTTACCAACTTCAACAGAGACGCCATCCTCAACATTTTGAAGATGCACTGCCAAAGCAGTAGTCCCTCCGGAAGTTGAGTAAGGAGAGGAGACAATTTGGACAACCATGTTATTGTCAGAGCCATACCGTGATACGCGCAAATTTCCACGGCTAAAATAGGCGATTAATGCCTCACATAAATCTGAACTGCTAAATTTCCCATGATAAATTCGTTGTGGCATATATGAATTATAATCATGTTTGAAAAAATATTGAGGTTACAAATGTCTTTAAGAAAATCTTTAATTATGATTACAGGTACGATCCTGGTTCTTGCGTTTATTATTATGAATTCAAATAAGGATATTCGAAATGTAAATGCACAGCAACCTACTGGATCAATACCAACTGTAACCGGAACTCCCAAAGGACCGATGGCATCATTAAAGCCAGGAATTACTGAAAATTTTGTAAATGTACGTTCAGGTCCCAGTAGTGTGCAGTTTGATATTATAGGAATTATTTATATAGGAGAGTCAGTTCCAGTTAAAGGTAAATCAATTGGAGGCGATTGGTTGTTAATAGAATATCCTGGAGTCGTAAATGGTGAAGGGTGGATATGGGCATTATATATGGACATAACACCCGGTGAAATTCCTGTTGTGGAGATGCCACCAACCCCGCAACCCAAAGTGACTTTTACCATTGACCCTACGATGGCCTCACAATTTATGACAACTTCCATCGCTACCCGGTTGCCGACCTTTACACCACCTCCGGCACTGGTTATTCCTACTTATGAACAAGATAACCCACAGAAATTTGCAGGAGTACCAATCGGTTTCATAATCATTATTCTCTTGGGATTGGGAATAATTACCAGTCTATTTACATACTTTCAATCCAGATAAAATGACCTCTGAACCTAAAAGCATTGCTAAAAACCGGAAAGCCGAATTCGAGTATTTTTTATTAGAACGATTTGAAGCTGGAATTGCATTGCAGGGAAGCGAGATCAAATCAATTCGGTCTGGTCAGATCAGTCTACAAGAAGCGTTTGTTTACGTAACTGAAAATGAAGCCTGGTTAAAAGATGCTCATATTGCCACCTATAACCCTGCTAGTTATGCCAATCATGACCCGAAAAGACAGCGGCAATTGCTATTAAATAAAAAAGAAATTCACGAATTATGGACAGCGGTTCGTCAAAAAGGCGTTAGCGTAATTCCAGTCAAAATGTACTTAAAAGACGGTAGGGCTAAGCTAGAAATAGCGATTGCAAAAGGTAAAAAACTTTACGATAAAAGAGATGTATTAGAGAAAAAAGACGTTGAGAGAGACATTTCGCGATCCTTAAAAGGCAGGGAATAATCCAGTTATGATAACCATCGGAAATCACCCCTTAACTATCGAAGAAATCATTAGAGTATCAAAGAAAATGGAAAAATGTAAGCTCGGTGAAAATGCATTAAATAGAATCGAAGAATCAAATCAAAGATTAAATCAGATACTTAAAGCCGGAAAACCAGTATATGGAATCAATACCGGATTTGGTGTCTTTGCAGATAAAGGTATTAAAAAGAGTGAAATCCAACAGTTAAACCGGAATTTGATACTCAGCCATGCAGTAGGGACTGGCGATCCGCTAGACGCGGAAATTGTTAGAGCAGCTATGCTTGTTCGAGCGAATACCCTGTCAAAAGGTTTTTCCGGAATTCGCCTGGAAGTGATCCAAAAGATTCTGGATGCAGTTAATGAGGTTGTCACCCCTCATATTCCAAGTCAAGGATCTTTGGGCTCATCGGGCGATTTATGCCCTCTATCACATTTGGCATTGGTGCTCACTACTGATGAAAAAGATTTAGAAGAAGAATCAGGAATGGCAGATTTTAAAGGAATTGTCTATTCCGGAAAAACTGCCATGGAAAAGGCCGGGATCGAGAGAATTATCCTGGGTCCTAAAGAAGGTCTGGCATTAAATAATGGCGCTACTTTTTCAGCAGCCATGATGGCATATGCAGTCTTTGAGGCAAATTACCTGGCAATTGTTGCGGACAAAGCCATAAGCTTGACTTTGGAATGCTTACAAGGTTCACCGGATGCTTTTGACAAGCGTATTCATGACGCCAGGGGTCTTCAGGGGCAAATTCAATCTGCAAAAAACATATCTGAACAAATAGCAGCAAGTGATTTTGTAGGATCTACGACTCGAGTTCAAGATGCATATTCACTGCGTTGTGCTCCTCAAATTCATGGAGGGGTCAGAGATACGATAGATTTCATAAAATCTATCGTAGAAAAAGAAATCAATGCTGCTACTGACAATCCACTAATCTTTGAACCTGCAGTTGCTTTGTCCGGAGGAAATTTTCACGGGGAACCAATTGCGTTAGTAGCCGACTATATGGCAATCGCGCTTTGTGAGTTGGGAGCAATTTCAGAGCGACGCATATATAGGATGACCGATGGCAAAATGAATGATGGGTTGCCGGCAATGCTGGTAGATTCTGATGAGGGCGAAGGCCTTAATTCGGGGGTTATGATACTTCAATACACTGCTGCTTCTTTGGTTTTGGAAAATCAGACGCTAGCTACCCCCGATTCCGTTCATTCTTTACCGACCTCCGGTGGACAGGAAGACCACAATGCAAATGCAATGACTGCAGCGAGACATGCACTTCAAATTATTGAGAATCTACAACATATATTAAGTATCGAACTTTTTGTTGCAGCAAGAGCAATAGATCTGCGTATGAAAAAAAGGAAGGGAAAATTAGGGGTTGGAAATCAAATAACTTATGATAAGATTCGCTCCCTTGTTCCTTATATCGGCAAGGATTCACTGTGGGGTGCACAGGTTGACAAAGTAAAAGAATTGTTGAAAGACCATCTTTTATAGGACTATTTAGTGAAAAAGATTTCGAGAAGAGATTTTCTAAAAGTGTCTGCTGCCGGGCTTGGGGCTGTATTATCCCAACCAAAATTTACTTCGGTTAATGGTTTTCTGCCGGACATTAAGCCTTCTTATCGCCTTGGAAGAGTTTTGCCGTGGTATGGAACTGTTGATATTAAAAGTAAACCTGATCCCGACAGCACAACCATTGAAACACGTTACGAAGATGATATTTTAATATGTGACCGCGAAATAAATGGTAAGTCCTATCCTATATACCCGAAAAGTACATTGTGGTATGAAACTCCAAATGGGTATGTTCCAGCCTTTAAATTGCAACCCGTTATGATGGAACCTAATGTGCCAATAGTAGAGTTACCTATTTACGGCGAAAAACCTGGAATGTGGGCTGAAATCACAGTCCCATATGTTGATATCTACCAGGACAACCTACCAGCAAAATCACCATTATTAAAGATAACTACTAAACCAAGGTTTTATTACAGCCAGATATTGTGGATTGACGGAATAAAAGAGGGGCAAAACGGCAATCGTTTGTATCACGTAACCGAAAAATATGGATCGTATGGAGATACTTTTTGGGCAGAGGCAGAAGCTTTTAGACCGCTTACTCCCGAAGACTTATCTCCCATCCGACCAGAAATACTAGAGAAAAAAATCGTAGTGGATGTTCACCATCAAACCATGAGCTGTTATGAACGGAACCAAGAAATATTATTTGCAAGAGTGGCCACAGGTGCTTTGTGGCTAAACGATGGCTCCCAAACAGAAGCTTACTCAACCCCTATCGGAGATTACCATTCAATTTCGCGAAAATATGTTTCACTCCATATGGCTGGAGGCTCAAAAGCTTCAGGATGGGAAACCCTTGCAGTTTCCTGGTCTTCTATTTTCGCTAATGGCGGAGTCGCAGTACACTCCACATTCTGGCACAACAATTATGGCTATCCCATGTCACACGGGTGTGTAAATGTTCAACCGGATGTGGCAAAATTTGTATTCAGATGGTCTCAACCAGTGTGTCAATACGATCCTGGAGTGATCGAAATTACTGATTACTCAGGAACTAATGTTCAAGTTACTGCATACTAAGGCAAAAATCAATATCCCAACGTCTTATAGAAAACAGGTAGCCTAATGGCGAGAGTAATTTTATATTACAGTAAAAAGGATTTTGAATTTGAAAAATTAGTCAAAGGTATCGCTGATATTTGCCAGCGGTATGAATTGTCCTTTTCACCCATCGAAATTGACGGTATAAAAGACAAAGAAAATATTACAATAAAAACCACGCCTAATCTAATCGTTGGCCCATATAATCTAAAATATCCTTTTACACTTCAAGACACCGAAATTGCAATTAGTGCTGCTGCAAAAAGACCTGATTTATCCAGAAAATCTTCTACCGAAACTACAAAAATCAAGAATAGTATTGGAATATTTCTTTCGAAATTCTATCCAAGCATCATTGCGTTATTATTGACAATATTTATTGGCGGATCATTTTTAGCACCTATCCTCATGGAAAAGGGAAAAGTTAAAGCTGCTGATGCGATTTATCACATATATCGTATCTTTTGTCATCAACTTGCATTCAGGTCCTTCTTTATATACGGCGAGCAAACAGTTTACCCGCGCGAACTAGCCCACATTGCCAATGTGACCACTTATGAGCAAGAGTTTAATGACTCTATCTTAGATATAGATTTTGCACGAAAAGAGGTAGGGAACCGGGATGCAGGATATAAAATAGCGTTGTGCGAACGGGATTTGGCTATTTATTCTTCCCTTGCGCTATTAGCAATACTATTTCAATTGTCTGGAAGAAAGATTAAACCTATTCGAGGGTATATATGGTTTATTTTTGCGTTAATTCCTATTGGGATTGATGGATTCAGCCAAATACCAGGGTTGTCATCAGGTTGGCCAACCTGGTTCCCTATTCGCGAGAGTACTCCCTTTTTACGGATTTTAACTGGTTCTTTATTTGGAGGCATGACCGGGTGGTATATGTTTCCTTTAATGGAAGAATCTATGAGGGACACTAACCAACAACTGGTTACTCAACGGGAAATAATCAACGCGACTTTGATGGAAAAGAAACGAAATGAAAAAAGTTAATTCCAGAGGACTCGATTATTATATTTTTGATCAGGAACCCTTTTCAAAAATACCACATGGGTTCTTTACTCGAAACGGGGGAGTGAGCCCAGAACCATGGGAATCGCTTAATTTAAGCACAACAGGTGGAGATTCAAAAGAAAATGTAGTTAAAAATAGAAATAGAATATTTGAGAGTATTGGCAGACCGGTAAATTCTGTTTTCGACACCTGGCAAATTCATAGTACAAAAATAATTGAAGCTAAAAATCCCAGAGGTCTAGAGAACGAACCGGATAAAGCGGATGGAATTTTGACTGCTCAAGCTGGATTAACTTTGTTTATGAGATTCGCGGATTGTGTTCCAGTCTTGTTTTACGACCCTATTAGACACGTTATTGGAATTGCTCATGCTGGTTGGAAGGGAACTGTTAACGGGATCGTAAAGAAAATGGTTAAATCAATGGTGAAAGACCATGGTTCAAAACCATCAGATATCAAAGCAGGGATTGGCCCATGTATTTGTAAAAAACATTACCTTATAAAAGACGATGTGTTACTAAAAGTTCAATCCCACTTTCCTAAAGACTGGCAACAGATCATAACAATAGAAGGTGAAAAGATGCATTTTGACCTGGTTTTGGCAAACAAGATACTTTTAGAGAAAGAGGGTTTGTTAGATATCCTTGCTTCTAATCTTTGCACCGCTTGCGATACACAGGAATGGTTTAGTCACCGGGCGGAATTAGGTACTACTGGTAGATTTGGGACATTCATTGCTTTAGTGTAAATATGGTTGAGACGATTAGATCAAGATATGCAGAAGTCTGTGATAAGGTAAACACTTTATCAAACAACAGAGACTGGCAAAAAGGAATTATAAGAATTATTGTTGTTACTAAAAGGCAACCAATTGAAGCTTGCCAGGAGGTAATTGATGCAGGGGCTACCAATATCGGGGAAAATTACGTAGAAGAAGCAAATGAAAAATACAATACTGGGATTTCGTACAAGGTAAATTTTCACATGATTGGGCACCTACAAAGTAGAAAGTCAAAACTTCTGGATCCACTTTTTTCTTTTATGCACACAATCGATCGGTTTGAAATAGCCGAAAAAGTAAGTAAATTATATGAAGAAAAAGAAAAATGCTTAAAAGTCTTATTGGAGGTGAATTTCACCGAGGAGCTCTCCAAAAGTGGCTTCAGGATGAATAATGATTATGAGAAAAAGGTTTTTCTAAATAACTTTGACACAATTCGTAATCTACCAGGGATTTCAATTTGCGGTTTGATGACAATGGGACATTTTCCATCTACCCCTGAAAGAAATCGGGAAATATTTAGAAAATGTAGAATTCTTTTGGAAGAAATTAATAACAAGTACTCGCTCAATGAATTTAAAGAGCTTTCCATGGGCACAAGTGGAGATTACCCGACTGCCATTCAGGAAGGTGCCACGTTTGTAAGGATTGGAGAATTGATTATGGGACGAAGAATGGAAATAAGTAGACTATGACAGTTACGATAATTCGAATGATTTTCAATATTCTAAATTTTATAATATTGATCGATATAGTTGTTTCATTTTTCCTTTCACCATATCATCCTATTCGGGCAGCACTTGATCGCATAGTAAATCCCTTATTAGCACCAATACGAAGAATACTACCTCAAACTGGGATGTTTGATTTCAGTCCAATAGTGCTTGTTTTGATACTCCAATTACTTGAATATTTAATCCTTATTCCCTTCAAATAAAAATGGATAATCGACTAGGATTCAAAAACGGAAAAGCAGGGGCTGCTCTCACGATAAGGGTAAGTACGCGAGCATCTACTCCAGGTATAACCGGCATAATAGAGGGTGGAATTGTGAAAATTCGCCTTTCGTCTGCACCAGTTGATGGAAAGGCTAATGATGAATTGATCAAGTTACTTTCAAAAATCATGAAAGTCCCAAAAGCAAATCTCGAGATAATTGCCGGACACAATAATAAAACGAAAATCGTGGCAATTTATGGAATTGATTCGGATCGAGTGAATCAAATATTGCGCGAAACAATCATTAGTGAGAGCTAATTGATTACCTCATGCAAAGAGATTTGAGAAGTATAAAAGAAGGCTTGATCTTCGAGTTCCGTATCGTTTTCGAATAATGAAATAATGAAGTCAACTACTTCTTTATTTGAATACCTGGACAAAATATTAAGACTGGCCATTTTTTCTTGAATTGGCCCATTATTAACGATTTCCATCAGTAGTTCATTCGGTATTGTTTTAACGGCTATGTTTTGGCCATGCTTGCCTGCAATTTCTACTAACCACGCGATTTTATCTGGGGTAGGAGGAGCTTGGTTGTTTAATTCAATCTGGTGATTGGAAATCTCGTCAATCGCAGCAGAGGCAGTATCGCGTACAAGCCATTCACTATCCTTGGCGATAAGGTTTGTCAAAAAGTCGACCACCCAGGGTTCATCAATCAATTTCATTCCAAAAATAGAGCTTTTTCGTATAGATATATTATTACTAACGGAAAGCTCTGTTAATAATGAGATTCCATCAATCCTATCAACAGATATCATCTCGCAGACGAGCCTTCGATATAGATCATCTCCAAAGTTGAGGGATTCCAAGAGAACTGTGCGAGCTTCCGAACTTCCAATTCGCAATAACGATATAGCACAAAAGGCTTTCTCTAAAGGAGTTGCCGATATCATTAATTGTTTTAGGAAAGATATACTTTTTGTTGAGTTATAAAAACCATACCCAAGTATTGAGAATATCTTTCCCGATTGTGATTTGGACAAAAGATAATCAAAAACCTTCAAGGGGGTATCGTTACCAAGTTTTAGAATAAGTGATAAGAATTTTAGTTTTATTGAAAGATTAAGATCTTCCTGCTGAAGAGAAGATACCAGTTTTGGTAATAAATTATTTATAATACCTTGATCTGAAGAAACTTTTTCAAAATGCAAACCAATCAATCCAACATTTCTAAATAGTGGAAGATCTTTTTGTGTCAACCATTTTTGCAAATAATCTTTTTCATCATTGAAAGCGAGCGCACTGTTGTCAATTGGATTGAATAAATAGTGATCCCAGTTATTGGTAGATTTGAAAACGAATTTCCTGCTTAGAAGGTAACAAAAAATGTTGTGGAAGCGGAACCCAAAGAAGCCTGGCTGCCTTTCAACTAAAAACCCCATATTGAGAAGAAACTGAAAGTATGACTCTTTTTGAATCTGTGACTCAGGTTGATCAGATGGTTGAAAAGTTTCTTCAAAAATACTTTGCAATTCATCTTTTTTCAGATTGTGCAATGGAGCTTCATACATTTTTACAGCAGATTCTATCAACTGATCAAATTGGTTTCTGTTAATTGTAAAGCGGGCAATATAACTTTTGATCAAAGAAGCGGTTGAATCGCAAGATCCTGAGAAAGAAAACTCAGCTATCAATGCAAGTGTCAATGAAAAAATGTCTGAGCGGATTGAATTTTGACGTTGCCAGGATTCTTCTGTAATAGGAATTACTGTTGAAGCTGGAGTACCAAATAATTGAAGCTTTTTTAACAATAGGACTATTTTGTTTTTTAGATCTTTCCGAATGCCTGTATTGATTGGTGAAATTAGAAAAGGCGTAAAACCTAACTTTAACAACCCATCGGTAAACGAATTGTTCACTGAGATTACAATTTTTAGGGAAGGATAAATCTTTATTAAGTTGTTCGTCCACGATGAAAATTCTGTAATAACGGATGGTATTGCTTCATCGAGTCCATCAATAAATAAAATGACTTTGCCTTCAGTAAAAAACGGAAGAAAAGTCGAGAGAAGGACTGGTTTCGAAGGACCAAGACTGGTAAATTGGGTGGTCTCCATCAGAATTTGTAGCGGCTGTTCTTCAACATTTGACTGTAAATCAACCTCAGAACAATGAACATAAACAGGTAAAAATCCATTAATGCTTGAGGACCCCCGCCTATTTTCAAGAATACTGGAAATCGAATTATTTATAAGAGTAGTCTTTCCAGAGCCTATTTCACCCTGGATTAATAGTAGATTATGATCCCTGATTGCTGAAGGTAAACTCTTGGATTGGAAAGGAATCGTCTCATAAAACTCTGGAGTATCTGTAACAAATGGTAAAAGACTCGAGGCTTCAAATGCATCGACAAGTTTCGATTTAGGATCAACATATGGGTACGGGTATATAAGAGGTATTGACACGTAAACATCTGATAAGGGAAAAAGAGATCCCAGGAGATGGTCAGATTGTGCTCGCTTTAAAGCATTCAGTTTAAAGCGGTCAATAAGTTTGATCGATGAATTAACTCGGACTTTTGAGACTGTTTTCTGATGAGTGGAGCGAAATTGAGATATAAGTTTAAAAAGACGAACAAAAACAACATAAAGCACTGCCCCTAAAACCAGCCCTGAAAGGAAAGAGAAAAGGTCAATTTGCGGAAATTTAGTAAAAGGATTATCCAGCATAGAGTATTCTTCCACAATTCTTACAGAAAGTTAGAACCGAATGATTTTTTGCTTGTTGACAATCTGCCGGGGTTATCGTTGTGCCGCAGCTTTTGCAGCAAAAATCCTCAACAAGCGATACAGCTGTGCCTTTTTTTGTTTGAAAAAGTCGTTCATAAAGATCGAGAAAGGTTTTTGATAATTGCCCATGAATACCTTTTTTTTCTACCAAAAGTCGTTCCATTTCTTTTTGATAGTCATTTAGCTTTTCTTGAAAAATATCATTTTGAATAGAATGAGAATTCTTAATGGTTTGTAAATGTTCTTCAGCGTCACGAAGTTGTGATTGAAGAACCTCTATTTCCTCCCACTTCTCCATTTGTTGATCCTCAGATGACGAAATACTCTTATTAAGAGAAGTGATTTCAGTTTGTAACTCATTTAATTCTTTCGAATTCTGGATTTTTCCTCCATACAAGGATGAAGTGAATTGGACCACCTTGTTTCTAAATGAGGCAATCTTGGAATCGAGTTCACTGGAGTCCTTCTGGCGAGAAGTTAATTCTGTCAAAATACTCTTAAGTGAATCTTCAGCCTCTTTTATAATAAAATCATTCTTGAGATCAATAATTATCTTATGTCTTTTGGAATCAATCGAATTAATTTCAGCATCGATTTTTTGTAATTGGTAAAGCAAAAAAGTAGAATCAACCATGGTGTCCTCTATTAGAGTAATTATATCGACTTTCTTTATAACTCATAAATATTTAATATGGAAATAATAATGTAATATTTAGTATCGATTCACGGAGGGTAGGTCATGGAAACTATTCAAGTTATTCAGGATTTTTCAGAAAAAGTTATTACTAACTTAGGAAAAGTAATCGTAGGAAAAAAAAACGTTTTAGAGTTAGTCACTGTCAGCTTATTGGCACAAGGACACATTCTCATTGATGATGTTCCAGGGGTTGGAAAAACAATGTTGGCAAAGACTTTGGCCAAAACACTTGGATGTGATTTTAAACGCATTCAATTTACTCCCGATATGCTCCCAAGCGATGTAACAGGAGTCTCAATATATGACCAGGCAACCAAAAAGTTTGAATTTCGTCCCGGACCTGTTTTAACAAATATTTTGCTCGCTGATGAAATTAACCGGGCGACACCCAAAACACAGTCAGCTCTTCTGGAAGCCATGGAAGAAAGACAGGTTACTGTAGACGGTAAAACTCACAATTTAGCCGAGCCTTTTATTGTCCTGGCTACGCAGAATCCAATTGAATACGAAGGCACTTTTCCCTTGCCAGAGGCTCAACTGGATAGGTTTTTCTTAAAAATTCAAATTGGATACCCATCCTTATTAGATGAAATTAAAATAATTGAAGAACAACAAAAACAACATCCCATTGAAAAATTGACCTCAGTTACAAACAACGAAGAAGTTAAAGCAATGCAGAAAGAGATCAAAGAGGTTTTTGTAGAGACATCAATAAAAAAATATATCGTTCAAATTATCAGGTCTACAAGAGAGAATAAGGATATTTATTTAGGCTCAAGCCCGCGAGGAAGCCTGGCACTTTCTCGGGCAAGCCAAATTTATGCGGCAATGTCCGGACGGGACTATGTAATCCCAGATGATGTAAAATACCTCGCCGAATCTGTATTATCCCACCGCGTAATAATTCAACCAACATCGAGATTGAAAAATGTTTCTCCGGAAAATGTTATAGCAGATATTCTGTATGAAACCGAGGTGCCCGGGGGAAAGTTTTCAGAAAATCTGGATTGAAATGAAAATACGAAAGAATTTTTGGATTGTATTATTATTATTAATTTCACTTAGCATTTTTCAAAATTATGTTAAGGATTTTTCGGTTGAAAGAACGATCTATATAATTTTATTTCTACTTTTTGTAAGTGCGATAATCACTATTTCATCTCACGATAAATTGTACTTAAAGAGAACTACGAAGGAACCACGGCAACAAGTAGGTCAATTATTAAAAGAAAGTTATGAAATTGAAAATAAAAAAAACCTACCAATCTTATGGGCTAGTATCATAGATGAAAGCAATATCACAAATAACAAAGTAAAACAAATAATCGCTTGGATTCCAAGATATGGAAAAAGATCTTTTATTAAACAAGTTTTTCTTAGTAAACGAGGAGTATTTTCGCTTGGTCCCACAAAAGTTCTCGTAGGGGACCCTTTCGGAATGTTCAGTAAAAGTCAGACATTTCAATCCTTGGAAAAAATTGTCATTCTACCCAGATATGAAAAATTAAAACTATTTCAAGACCCATCAGGGTCGTTATCTGGTGGTGTTGCGCGAAAAACGAGGAATACTGAAGTAAGCCCGTACGCTATAAGTGTTCGAGAATATTACCCCGGAGATCCCTTACGCAGAATTGACTGGAAAACTACAGCCAGGTTGGATAGGCTGATGGTGAAGGAGTTTGAGGAAGATCCCCAGGCGACAGTCTGGATAATATTGGATGGGGATGAAACGTTTACTTACAAATTAGAAAAGGTTGAAAAACAGGTCGAATTTCTAACTGACTTGTGGAATAGAAAGAAAAGCGAGGATCTTTTTAGCTTTGAAAACTCTTTTGAGCAGGCTATTAGTATTGGCGCTTCCATCTGCGATTATTACATAAATGATAATCGTTCAGTAGGTTTTTGTTCCAATGGACAACAAATAATTTCAATTGCCCCTGAAGGGGGAATAAGACAACTTGATAAAGTACTAGAACTTTTAGCTTCACTTCAGAATTCTAGTGAATACGCTATTCAGGATCTATTGTTAAGCCAGAGTAATCTAATTAGCAAGGGAAGTACGATCATCTTGATTTCTTCAAATACAAGTCTTGAATTCATCGAAGCGATTAAGAAGGCTCAAAAGAGAAATTTATCGATTATATTGATTTCAATTGACCCAAATTCATTTGGCGAAAAATTGGAGATGACAAAATTTTATTTGGATATCACGAATTTAGGGGTCAGACTAATAACTGCAAAAAATGGTCAGCCCATACAAGAAATGATATCAAGTTTATAATTTACTTAAATTTCTTCAAGATCGAGAAATTGCCGCCATTCACCTTCAATGCCGTCTAAAGTAACTCCAAAGAAAAATCGATAATCATCGCCGTTTCTAAGTATGAAATCATAATGGTCGTTTTGACCTTGTTTATACCTGGTCAATAACCCATAGTTTCCCCTCCATTTGATTTCTTTACTTAAGGGGTCATTTGAGATGAAGTCATATTTAGATATGGCATAATGCCAAAGGCGGCGCGCAGAAGCTTGCGTGACATTTTTAACTGTATTTCCATTACGCAGATCACGCATGGTATAAAAAGTTTTTCCACCCCTGACTATTGAATCAGTGATTTCAACGCCAGTCTTGGGATCGATAGATTCTGGAATGTTAGAATTTTCTTTGATTTCCCCATACGATTGTTGGGAAGTCTCAATCGTAGGTAAACCTTCGGATGTGGAAACACGATTGCTTATATGTCTTTCTACGAGTGTGACAATTTCATCCCTTACTGCAAGATTAGTTTCTGATTCATCACGAATAAAGATCTGGTTTTCATCCAGTGCATAAGGAGATTCATCACCTCGTGGTATTAGGATGCGAATAATGTCTTTGTTTCTAAACTTCTGAATATCAATGGTCAGTTTTACAGGTGGAGATATGCGGTCTTCAATTTCTTTTAATAAAGAATTTATAACCTGAGTTGGATTGCTTACCCCTGGTGGATTGAAATTACGCCCAGGTGTTACCCCTATGAAAATGGATCCGCCATTTGTATTTAGAAATGCACAAATATCCGGCAAAATTGGATCAGATTTTCCTCGTTTTATAGCAATTGATTCATGAAAACTCTGAACGATATTTGACCCCTCATCAACGGCAGCTTGTATGTAGTCAAATGCAGGGTCTTCAACAAGGCGATGAGGTCTCGTTCTTGAAAAATCATTAGAAAGAAAAAGTTCTTTTAATGCTTCAAAGGAAAACTCAGATAAAAAGACGTCGGTAGAGCGATCTCCAACTCCTAAATTCTTTTTGTGGAGGGGATCTTGCATCAGTCTGTGGGAATCTGATCCCTGGATGCAATGCATACGACGAGGATATTCAGGTTTTGTGCCATTAAAGAATGAAATAGTAGAGCGGGGACCTTTAATATCAAGGTCAGTAACTTCAAGAGCATGTAAATTTCGATCTTGCGTATAGGCAATTCTGGTTTGTCCGCCAAAATTTAAACCACGCATAGCAACGCCATTTGATGAGTTAGCATGAGCGGCAATGACAATGCCGTTTGCCTGATTGATTAATTGGTATGCCTTGATCACATCAACTGAAGCTCCAATTGTAGTACTACCAGCATCCAGTTGATCGGGGGGAACTCCAAGATCAATCAGCAGATGTTCAATTTCTCTGGTGCTTTTTGTTGGAGAGAAAAGGGCAATAATATGGAACCCCAGCATTGCGGTAAATTCAAATCCGGGTAATACAAGGATTTTGGCTAATAACCTTTTATATTCATGAAGGCGGCTTTTTTCTTCAGGTAAAAGACGATTTGTTACTTCAAGAGAAGATAATTGTTCGATCTCACGAAGAACTCGAGCATAACCTGCCACAGTATTATGATCCGTAAAGGAAATGATATCCAACCCCCTGGACTCTGCTTTTTGAAGAATATCAAGGTAAGTAGCTTCAGGTGTTTGAAAATCTAGACTTGCTTGAGTATGGATATGGATATCCATCGTGTAAAATTGGCGTTTTGATTTTAACGGTTTGATAGTGGGAGACATTTTTTCCTATTAATTTAATCTTTCTATAGCGCCCCCGGGGGGAATCGAACCCACAACCATCGGATTAGAAGTCCGGTGCTCTGTCCATTGAGCTACGAGGGCAAATTGTTTATCGGAAAGGACGTATTCCTTTGAAAACCGTTGCGCCTGAGAGAGTTCTAAGAATTAATTCTGGCGGCTTGCCAATTTTATCAGATAAACCTTTTGGACTGAGTGGTTGATTATCATTACTCAGAAATACCCTGAAAATTGAATCAACCATTGCCATATTCGAGTTGATGAAATTCGGATCTTTAACACAATGGTCCATCAATACTGATTGAATTCCATCGACCTGATGAACCTCAGCTGTTTCAGGATCAACCCAATCAATCATCGAAAGATCAGGTTTATCTTGAAATGTTTTTTGGTGTTCCGGGCATAAACAACTCATTAAAAATATTCTCCAGTTACCATCATGAGTCTTCCACCAGTTAAAATCAATATGGTAAGGAGTATCAACTGTAGGGCGTATAAGGCTAAAAGGTTTTATTTCGGTCATATGTATTCTTCCATCAGTCTGTTAATTTAAAATAGAGATCTCCAAGATGTTTTACCCACGATTGATTAAATAAGAGATCGAGAATCGTACTAGGCGGGCACCTGCGAAGAGTGTTTACTGCAGCGTAAAGTTCCTGGGCATGAATTTGACCTTGGGGATTAAGTTTAGATAGCTCAATCATCGTCTGATGAACAATTTTTTCCATCGGGAATTTTGATTTCTTTTCCCAGACAGTATCAAGTGAATTTGTGTCAGGGGTTACAAGTGCCATTCTTTCATCAAAAGAACAGGTTACGACTTGCTTAAGTAGTGCAATGACAACACCTCCGTCAGCTCCAACAAGTACAGTTCGAATCCATTCTTTTGAATTTTTGGATTTTTCAACTCGAATAGAAACCTCACCTGGATTTTTACCCCTTGACAAATGGATTAGACTTCCCGGTATTACTCCCTCGCGTGCATACCATTCTCGCAACCCGTAGATATATCTCGACGGACGAACAACCCATCCAGAAAAAGAAGAATTGTTTTTCGTTTCAACAAAATTGAATTTTATCCGTGGAGTTTCGTAAGCTGTTGGAAATAATAATTTCAATCTTGAAGTTAGTGGCAAGGTTCCAGAGCGCCAATGGGGATAAGTAAGACTGATAGTGACTGATTCAACTGGTGATGTAATTTCTTCAGTTTCAAATTCATCGCATTGTTCAGCCCCAAAGGATTTATATTGTACGAGTTCAGCCGGCAGAGTGGGTAGTTCTTCAGTAAAACGCAAAAGATTAGGTATATTCTGTACTTCATTAGGCTCAAGTCGATTCAAAAACCAAAGCGTTTTTCCAGAGGGTCCAACTTCATCGAAACGGTTATCTTCCTGAAGTGCAAAATCAAGAGAAAACTCAATCAATCTTTGGTTTATCCCTGTTGGAAGATCAATTTGTGATAACAAATCCTGTGTTGATAGTGGACCGCCATTTTCCATTTCAAGAATGGCTTCACAAAGGTTTAATTGGCCAATTCCTATATCTACTAATAAAGTCCTAGGAAAATAATTGCCTGCTATGCAGACTAAATCATCCGTAGAATCCAACATTATCTTTAGTTTCGAACTAATTGAGGACAGGTAATTAGTGAAAACATATTCTGAATCAAGCCAGTTTTCAATTACTCGGTGAACTGGAGTATTTAACTTGTGTTCGGACAGATTGCTTGCGAGTGATATATGGGTTGTAGCGTTCTCTAATAGGACGTCAATAACTTGAAGATCAGGTAAATCCGGGTTCACACCGCTTCGAATGTCGATCACTTTACCTTTTAACCAGGAGAGGTGAGGAAAAACAAGTTGGTCGGATTTAATAAATGTATCTTTAGGGTAGTAAATAGATCCTTCGGATTTTTGATCAAATTCAATTTTCTTCTTTTGGTTGTCAATTTGGAAGAGGATGATATTCTTTGCCAACTCAACTTGAGTGGCTGGAGACTCGGTTTCGAGTAAATGATTAAAGATTCGGGTAAGGTCGTTTTCAGTGATTTTGTAACTTAGCCAGAAATTTTCTTGATTATTCATCCACCACAACCCTTTGTAAAAATAAAGATTAGTAATTATTATACCTTATTGGAGTTTAAGGATATTCAATTGAAAGCCAATCTAGCGGATTTACTTGGACACCACTAACCCAAATCTCCCAGTGCAAATGTGCTCCAGCGCCGGGGTAGTCATTTGCGTTCCCTACTCTTCCGGTATTTCCAACTTCTCCAATTTTTTGTCCATTTATCACATGATCACCTTTTGAAACAAGCAAAAGGCTTTGATGGAAAAATCCTGAATAGACTCCCAAACCATGGTCGATAAAAGTAGCATTGCCCCTGATTGGCAAAAATCCTGAGAAGACAACTACGCCATCTGCAGGAGCGATTATGGGTAAGGTTTCACCACCGCCAAAATCAAGGCCACCATGAAAAGTAATGGTTGGGTCATCATTATAGGTTCTGCGACTGCCAAAAAGGGAGGTATATTCCTGGTAAAAGGCCGGACTCTGAAAAATACCCGACCATAGTTTTTCATTTGTTTTGTGAGTAACCAACTCATTAACGAAATCGTTTTCTGGTTTTGTTGTTTGGGGATCAATTGTGAGTGGGTCCACAATTATTGGCGAATCCACAGGGAAGTTACCTTCTACCAAGAGAACATTGTATTCAAAGATCTTAACTTTTCCATTTTTGTTTAATATTGATAAATGGAATTTGGATAAGCCAGGTTTAGCTAAAGCGTTTATACCCTGAAGAGCAAAAAAATGTTCTGGTGAATCCAAATTGTAAAAGTGAAGTTCATGTCCATCCAGAGAGCCGGTAACATCAGCAATTGAATCTGAAACTACAGTAATTGTTGAAGTAGCCCCTTGAACCAAAGGTAGAGGTAATAATGTAACATCTTCTTGAATATGATTTTTCGAATAAACCAAATCATTTGCATTCGACGGTAAAAAGACGCTATCATCAGGAAATAGTTGCAAATAATTGTTCAAGTTGTTGGCTAAAACAATTTGATCAATTGATGTGTCTAAATATATTGCGGTTTGAAAAAGACTTAAGTCATCATTTACGGCGATCATTTGAGGAGATACAAACTCAGCAGGAATAGGGATTAACAACCTTGTGCCTACATAAATTTCATCAATAGAGGTAATTCTATTTAATTTAAGAGTTGCATCTGAGATAAAACTAAATTGCCTGGTAAGGCTATTAAAAGACTCATCCAGTCCAATGGTTAAAGGCGTCAACACACCATCTATACCAGTTAAACCAGGAATAACAATTATTTGCCCAGGTGAGATTGAATCAGGATTAATAATGTTGTTAGCAAGAACTAGCGAATCAAGCGAAATTCCAAACTCAAGCGCAATTGAACCAAGTGTATCCCCAGGTTGTATTTGGTATTGAACATCTGATGAATCAGATTGGGCAATAACCTGTGTAAAAGAGTTAAATAGGATTGTAAATAGTATAAGTATTACGACTAAAAAGTTAATCAATTTGGATTTCAAGTTTGTCACCAATGGAAAAGTTTTCAATCTGTGAAGCATGCAATTCCAGCACATGTAAGGCGGGCACACTGGGAATATATGCAAGACGCCATTTTTTAGCAAGACGCTTATCAACTATGAGCCAGTCTTTGTTAATCCAGATTGCTGAAATATCAAAATTCATAAATAACATATGGATAGAAGTATTTAGAATACTTTCTGAATTTTCGGATAAAATTAGTCCTGAATTTGGATGTATCTCTTTTCGGAACATGAGTCCACGTAACTTGGTAAAGAATGTGTCCGCCAACTGTGCTTGAATAATTGTGTGGTTTCGTGGATTTACGAGTGTAATTGATTTCATTGATTAGCCTCTTTTCGATAAAAGTTTATCATGAGAAAGGTTTCTGGATATGAGAATTATCAGTTGGAATGTAAATGGAATTAGAGCAATATTAAAAAAGGACTTTAAAACGATAATTTTCGAACTTGACCCGGATATTTTATGCTTGCAGGAAATCAAGGCTACCGAGAAACAGCTCAACGAAGAAGATATCCAGATTGATGGCTATAAGTACATCTGGAATGCTGCAGAACGATTAGGTTACAGCGGAACTGCAACCTATATAAAAAATAAATTTGAACCCACAGAATTTCAAAAGGGTTTAGGAATTCCCGAATTTGATTTTGAAGGAAGGGCAATTTGTACTTCTTTTCCAGATTTTGATTTATACAACATTTATTTTCCAAATGGTCAAAGGGGCATGGATCGAGTTGAGTATAAAATTCGTTTTTATTCAGAATTGTTGGAAATATGCAATTCAAAACATGCCAATGGCAAAGGGATAATAATTACTGGTGATTTTAACACTGCGCATGAGGCAATTGATTTAGCCAATCCAAAAGAAAACGAAAATTATTCGGGTTTTCTACCAATTGAAAGAGAATGGGTAACAAAATTTCTAGATAATGGCTTTACTGATGTATTCCGTACAATTAACCCATCCAAAGTTCAATATACATGGTGGACTTATCGGTTTGCGGCCCGAGCCAGGGGTATTGGCTGGCGTATTGACTATTTCCTGATGTCTAACCCTTTAATGCCAAAAGTAAAAAAAATTGAAATTCTGGATTCAGTATTAGGATCTGATCATTGTCCGATTGTCCTGGAGATCTGAAGAACGATTTCTTTAGGTATAATTAGGAAATTAAAAAGAAAGAGGATTAATGCCCAAACAGAGAATTGTACTGGTTGATGACCACGAGGTCGTTAGATTGGGAATTAAATCACTACTAGAACGCCATCCTCACTTTGAAGTTGTCGGAGAGGCCAGTAATGCAAAAGAAGCATTGGAACAGGTTGAACGGCTGCTTCCAGATGTTGTTTTGATGGACATTCGATTACCAGGAGCCTCTGGAATTGAAGCTACTGAAGATATAACAAACTCATTTCCTGAAATAAAGGTTATTATGCTAACTTCCTATGCTGAAGATGATATGCTTTTTTCAGCAATTCGAGCCGGCGCTTCAGGGTACGTTCTAAAACAAATCGGAGCAGATGATTTAATTAAAGCGATTGAAGCTGTTGGCCGCGGGGAAGCATTATTAGATCCTGCGGTTACCCAACGAGTCTTCCAAGAAGTTCGAAGGGCAGTAAAAGAGGAAGAAGCCTCTGCATTTGTGAGTCTTTCCCAACAGGAAAGGCATGTATTGCTGCTCGTTTCTGAAGGTAGAACAAATCGGGAAATTGCTAAAACGTTGTTTCTTGGTGAAGGTACTGTTAGGAATTATGTAAGCAGTATTTTATCAAAATTAAGCGTCAGTAACCGGGCTGAAGCCGCTGCATATGCCGTTGAACATAGTCTGAGAGACTATTTATAATAACTAATAATTGGACCATTTAATTAAAAAATCAATAAATGGGGGAGCCAGAATTAGAATGCCAATTATGGCGCTAATGATCGCACTTATTAGAACGGCCGCGGCAGATACATCTTTACCGATTTTAATGATGGGGTTATAGTTCTCATCCAAGAGATCAAAAAGGCGTTCAAAGACCGTATTTAGCGCTTCCACCGCCCATACAAGACCAATCGCAAGAATTATCACACCCCATTCAATTAGCGAAATTCGAAGAAGAATGCCGCAAACTACCACAAAAATGGTAACCAAAAGATGAATTCTCACATTGTTTTGAGAACTATAAAGGTATCGTAAGCCATTCCAGGCATACCTGAGCGAGAATTTGAATTTATGAGGGCTGATCATCATCACCTGGAAGCGATTGAACTTCTATTCCCAAAGTTTTATGGATATTAAATTGGGTTCGCCACATTTCTTCTTTATTAATAATTGTATCGTGATCGTACCCCAATAAATGTAAAAAACCATGTATTAATAAAATGAAAATCTCCGTTTGGACATCGTAACCGGCCAATTTTGCTTGTACTGCTGCAGTCTCACAAGAAATGACAATATCACCAAGATATTGATTACCTGTTTCAGGATCAATTTCATCTGAACTAAAAGACAAAACATCGGTGGCTCGGTCTATCCCACGATATTGTTGATTTAACGTAGTAATTTCCTCGTTTGAGCAGATCAGGATTCCTAAGTCGGTTTTATTCACTGGCAAAAAATTCAAAACCATTTTATTTCCAATGATCAGGATTTGCTTTTTAGAAATCAAAGAAAGAAATGGTCTGCGAATACGTAAAGAAATCATATACTTTGAGATTTTTGATCTGAAGAATTGGCTTCGGGATAAACAATTCTTGGGTGATGAGAATTTTTCAATGTTGAAAAGAAGGATTCTTTAATCAAACTCAGATCTTTTAAAGTGAGAGGAGAATTCTCCAATTGTCCTTCCCTTATGCACCTATCAAAGACTTTTTCAACCAATAATTTCATTTCAACACCGTTAGCTGGTAGCTCGGCTCTTGCACGGGCTTCGCAACTATCAGCCAACATTAAAATCGCAGTTTCCTTTGATTGCGGTTTAGGCCCTGGATATCTAAATGCGGATTCATCAATCTTTTGCGGGTCATTATTGTTTTTTGAAAGTGCCCGATTATACGGATACCTGGTAATTTGAGTACCATGGTGCTCTAATATGAAATCACGAATACGAGGAGGAAGGTGATATTTATCAGAAAGCTTTACACCCTCCTTAACGTGTTCAATAATTTTTCTCGCCGCAGCTACTTCATCCATATCGTCATGGGGATCTAGGTGACCAGGTATTTGATTTTCAACATAAAAAAGTGCATTTGATGTTTTACCTACATCGTGATAAATAGTTCCTACTCGTGTTAATAATGGGTTTGCGCCAATTGCTTCAGCCGCTTGTTCGGCAAGGTTGCTTACCTGAAGAGAATGCTGATAAGTCCCCGGTGCATATTGCAGCAATAATTTTTGCAGTGGATGGTCGGGACGAGAAATATCCATTAAGTGTAGCGGAGTGGGCAACCCCATAACCTGTGAAAGAAAATATTGAATGAGTAATGCAATGCTTGCCGAGGCAATTCCGTTTAACAAAGAAACAGCACTTAACGTAATTAATCCAATTGCATCAGAAGATGGATCAGTTATTCTATAGGCAAGAATTACCAGACTTCCTGAAATCCCAATAGCGATAGCTGCATAAATGAAATTCGTAAATCGTTTTCCTTTGCCCAAGATAATAGCTGCAAAAAAACTTGTGAAAGCATAGAATATGGTCAATTCAAAGGAGTTGGAAAGACCAAATGCAGTTAATATACTCAGGGTTAAGGAAAAAACAACAGAAATTTCAAGGCTAAATAAAGTAGCCAAAATTAAAGCAAATGCAGGAAGAGGAAAAAAGAAGGGAATAATTGCCCGGTTTGGAATGAGAAAACGTGCGCCAATTAAAAAAACCAATAATCCAATAACAATAACCGTTAAACTACGCAAGTCCTGTAAATGAGTTAAATTCCGATGCCGAAAATATAATACCAAAAATAAGGATAAGATTGTCACAATTGCTACTGCAGAGATTAAATCTTGTGTTTTGGTTTGCACCTTTGTGAGGCCAAAATTCTCAAGCGCTTCAAACTGTTCTTCTGTGACAATCTGTCCTCGAGAAATAATTGTTTGATTGGCAACATAAGCCTTTGAGATTGGTTGGACTGCTGCACCAGATTTTTGCCGGGCTAATGCTGTTTCATCCTCAGAATAGAGGCTGTTCGGAACAATAAAGGAATTTACCAATACTTGTGTCAATTGTGATTGGTCTGAAGTTAAACTATAGCTGATATATGAGGGAATACTCTTTTTATAATCTTCAACTTGATAATCCTTAATATTGTTACGTAAGATTTGTTCAAGGACAGTCACAGCTTCCTGGGATACTGACTGCCACTCAGTCTCTGAGAGACTAAGAAGTAATAATGAAGTTTTTTCGTTTAATTGTAAATTTTCAATCTTCAATAAGTCTGCAATTTTTTGTTCGTTTGAAGAAAAAGAATCAGATCTAATTGTTATTACGTAATTTAATGTCAAATGAAGATTATCAATTTGTGTTCTTGAAATTGCAGGATCTGCGGGTAAATAACGGGGTTGAACGCCAAGGATAGCTTCGGTTTTGGCTTTTTCTGTCAAAATTGCACTGACATACGTCAAGTTACTTGGGGCAACTATCGTAGAAGAAGAAACCTGTCCAATCTTTAGGGGAAGAGAGTCTGGTCGTAATGCAATTGGAAGTACAAGGGCAATGAATGCAATTATTGATGAGAAAAGCGATATTCCCCACCTATAAAAACTTCTAATTCGAGTAGATCTGGGGTTTATAACCATTTGACCAAGAATTGTCTTAAGACAATAGAATTCGGACGATTCGGCTGACTCTGTCTGAAGAAGCCTTACCGGCAACCTTAGGAAGAACAACTTTCATAACTTTTCCCATATCAGCAGCAGTTGAAGCGCCTAATTCAGAAATCGCTTTCTTTAAAATCTCCTCAATTTCAGAGTCGGAAAGTTGTTTTGGTAAATATTTTTCTAAAAACGAAATTTCCCGATTTGTTGAATCGATCAGATCGTTCCTTTTTCCTTTTTCAAATTCGACAATGGAATCTCTACGGATTTTAATTTCTTTTTGTATTATGTTTGAAAGTGATTGATCGTCGATAGTAGTTTTCTTTTCAATTTCAAACATTTTTATGCCTGCAATTACCATTCGCAAAGTATTTCTACCAATCTCATCTTTACTTCTCATACAATCGAGGAGGTCCTGTTCTATCTGTTGTTTGAGCGCCATAAAAATCTCCCTAAGGGTTGCTTATAGAAATCAAATCACATATTTATTGAAACGTTGTTTCACTTATCCCTGAAACATACAATAGTTCTTCGATTGTTTTAAAGTTACCATACTTCTGCCGAAATTCAATAATGCTTTTAGCTTTGACTTCACCAATACCAGGCAATGAGTCTAAATCTTCGGTTGAGGCTGTGTTGATATTGATTTTTGATCTTATGGGATCTGAATTGGTTTTAGGGCAATAAACTTGCTTCGTTTCATTGGTAAATCCGACAGGGAAATTAGCATGTGAAACATTAAAATTTTGTTTAGATAGCAAGGTGACTGAGAATATAAGGGCAATTATGCCACTCGAAAAAATCCCAATCAGAAGACCTAGAATAAAGTATTTTTGTTCGTTAGGGCTTTGAAGCTTCATTTCTTTCTATCTCATACATTTTATTAAATGCTGCAATCGAGACTTCAAGAATATCTTCCGAAGGTTCGAATGCAGTTAACCTTTGAAGGAGCATACCAGGATAGGATAAATACTTTAAAAGGGGACTCGAAATGTGATTTGCAGAAAATCTCATATATTCATAGGCTACCATAACAAGCAATGGTAGAAGAACGATACGTGAGGCTAAGCGTAAAAATAAATTTGGAATTGGGCCTATCAAGGAGAATAGAATTACAGAAAAGATAACCAGTATCAAAATAAAACCTGTTCCACAGCGGGGGTGATGTAATGAATATTTGGAGACTTCTTGTGGAGTAAGAGTTGCTCCGGCTTCAAAAGCATTAATTGTTTTATGTTCAGCGCCGTGGAACCTAAATACTCTCTTAATGTCTTTGCTTTTCCCAACCAACCAGATATATAAAATAACCAGGATCAACCTGATAAGACCTTCAATCAAATTAGTAAGAAAACCAGAAATATTTGCAGTTTTCTGTAATAAGGCTGCAATACCAGTAGGTAGAAGAAAAAAGAGTCCAATTGCCAGGGCAAAAGAAAATAGAATCGTGAGGACCATTGTTGGACCCTCTATTTTTTCATCCTCACCAGATTGCACATTCGCAGATAAAGTTATGTATTTTGTTCCCAAGCCAATAGCATCCCAGAGAATAACCAAGCCTCGAAGGAAGGGGATTTTTGTTAATTTGGATGAATAAATACCTAGAAGTGGTTCAGTAACAACTTTAATCGTACCATTGGGTTCACGGAAAGCCGCTGCCAGATATTTCTGCCCCCTCATCAATACGCCTTCAATTAGTGCCTGTCCTCCATAAGACGGCAGTTTCAACTCAGGATTGCTCACTATTATTTTCATTCTATTCTAAATTCATAAAAAAGTGAATCAAGGCATCAATTCCTTTATGCCAGGTAGGTAGATGCAATCGTTCATTGGGGGAGTGAATGTTATCGTCCGGTAGTCCAAAACCAGTCAAAACAGAGTCTATTCCGAGAATCTGCTGCATATCAGCAACCACGGGAACGGATCCACCTTCTCGTTTATATATAGGTTTCTTGTTCCAGACAGTTTCCAGTGCTTTTGACAATGCGATCGTTTCAGGTATTGTCACGTCAGAAAAGCTTGGATGACCTCCACTGAGCATTTCCAATTCCCAACGGACAGTATTTGGGATGTTAGCAGTAATAAATTCAATCAATTGTTTATGGACCTTTTCGGGATCCTGATTTGGTACCAGTCGCGTAGAAATTTTTGCCATCGCTTTTGCAGGAATAATCGTCTTAGCTCCAACACCAGTGAAACCTGATAAGAATCCGTTGACTTCCAATGTTGGCCTGGCGCCAATCCGTTCTATACTCGTGTAACCTTTTTCACCCCAGGTATTTATTACCCCAGTTTGGGATTTGTAATAGGCGTCGTCCAAATTGAGCCGTTTTAGCTCTGCCTTTTCAGATTCTGCTAATGGCATAACTTCATCATAAAAATGAGGTAAGGTAATTCGTCCATCCGAATCATGCATCTTTGATATGAGATCAATTAGAACTTGTGCCGGATTGTGAACAATTCCTCCGAAAACACCCGAATGAAGGTCATGGTCGGGTCCAAAAATACGAATTTCAAAATAGGATAGTCCTCGTAAACCATACACAATTGTAGGAAGGTCGACACCAATCATGCCAGTGTCGGGATTAAGCGCAACAGTTGCTTTAAGTAATTCTTTATGATCGATAAGAAACGCTTTTAGATTTGGCGAACCTATTTCTTCTTCACCTTCAAAAATGAATTTTAAATTTACCGGAAACTCACCGGTATTAAATATTGATTCAATCGCCGCCAAACATGCAACTAGCTGACCTTTCATGTCCGATGCACCACGGGCAAATAAGTAATCGCCATCCACGCGAGGCGAGAATGGATCCGTAATCCAGAGGTCAATGGGATCGACAGGTTGAACATCATAATGTCCATAAATCAAAATTGTCGGTTTATTTTGATCTGCATGTATAAAATCTGCATAAATAATTGGATGACGGGCGGTGGAAAATAATTGAACATGTTCTAGCCCCATACTTTTCATTTTTTTGATTAGTATTTCGGCGCACTTTCCCATATCCGGAGCGTTTTCAGGAGATGTGGAAATAGAAGGAATTTCAAGAATTTGGTTAAGAAATGCCAGGAACCGACTTTCATTTTCATGAGCATAATTTAAAGCTTCATTGCGCATAATCATTGCAGACTCCTGTTTTTAATAGTCTATGAATTATAGCTTTGATTTTGCAAATAATTAAATGGATATGCTAAAATTAAATTTGAGGAAATTAAATGATAATCACTAACTCAACTATTATCACGTGGGATGAAGAACACCCGATAATAAGCGGGCAGGATGTTATTATTTCAGGGCAAAAAATTACTGAAATTGGGACTCCTAATCAAATGAGAGCTAAATATCCCCTTGAGTCTGTTTTTGACGCTCAGGGTAGGATAATAATGCCAGGACTCATTTGTGCGCATACACACTTTTACGGCTTATTCTCAAGAGGGATGAATATTCCAGGAGCATCACCAAAGAATTTTCCACAAATTCTTGAAAAACTTTGGTGGCCTTTGGATTCCTCACTGACCACTGCTGACGTTGAATATTGTGCACTAGTTTACCTTATCGATGCAATCAAACATGGAACAACGACTTTATTCGATCATCATGCTTCACCTATGTGTATTGACGGCTCTCTGGATGTAATTGCGAAGGCATTTACATACACTGGTGTAAGGGGCGTAGTTTGTTACGAGACTACAGATCGGTATGGAATAGAAAGCAGGGATAAATCGATCATAGAAAATTTGCGGATGATAGAGAGTGTAAAAAATCTCAACAATGCGAATGAATTAGTAAAAGCCACTTTTGGATTGCACGCAAGCCTCACGGTTTCAGAAGATACTTTGATGATAATTAGAGAAAAATTACCTGAAAATGTTGGAGTCCATATTCATGTAGCAGAAGATGCAGTCGATGAAGAAGATAGCATAAAAAAAACAGGGATGAGAGTTGTAAATCGTTTGCAGAAACATAATTTATTAAACCAAGACTCTATTGTTGTTCATGGAGTTCACTTGAATACCGAGGAAATAGAAATTATCAAGGATACAAAATCCTGGGTGACGCATCAACCAAGGTCTAACATGAACAATGCGGTCGGCATGGCAGACGTTGAAAAAATGATCAGCTGGGGAATTCCGGTTTGCATGGGTAATGATGGGTTCTCAAATGCTATGTGGGACGAATGGAGAACCTGCTATCTCGTTCACAAATTATGGAAAAAAGATCCCACGGCGATGAATGGCAATCTGGTTATTAAAATGGCGGCTCAAAATAATGCAGATTTAACCTCACATTTTTTCAAAGATAAGAATGTTGGGAGAATTAAACCAGGATACCAGGCTGATTTAATACTTGTTGATTATCTACCTATTACTGAAATGAATAAATTTAACATCCCCTGGCATATAATCTTTGGCTTTAGAGATTCAATGGTTACTGATACGATGGTAAATGGAAAATGGTTAATGAACGATAGAAAATTAATAAACTTGGACGAAATAGAAATATCCAAAAAAGCTTTGGAATTATCCAAACACGTATGGAAGAGATATAACGATAAATTTTGATCTAGGAGATTTGGAATGATTCAAAAAATTGGTATTATCGGCGGAACCGGTAAAGAAGGTAAAGGTTTGGCATTTCGGTGGGCAAAAGCAGGTATCGAAGTGTTAATAGGATCGAGGCAAATTGAAAAAGCCCAGGCGGCTGCAAATGAAGTAAATCAAATAATCAGTAAATCAGGAATAAAGGTCAGTGGTGTGGAGAACCAGACTGCTGCAAAAGTAGCAGATATCGTTGTTCTTACAGTTCCTTTTGAATTTCACGTTTCCATGCTCCAATCAATTAAAGAGTTAATCAAAGAAAAAATATTGATTGACGTTACAGTTCCATTGGTCCTTCCTAAAGTGACTAAGGTTCAAATGCCGCCAGCAGGCAGTGCCGCACTTGAAGCCAAATCAATCGTTGATGAATCCACAGAAGTTGTAGTAGCTTTTCAAAATATCTCCTATGAGCGGTTGCTTACAAACGAGGATATCGATTGTGATGTATTGGTGAGTGGAAGTTCAAAGGAGGCAAGAAAGATAGTTATTGGATTGGTTGAAATGGCCGGGATGGTTGGTTGGGACGCAGGACCTATCGAAAATACGGTTGTCGTAGAAGGATTAACTTCAATATTAATTGGAATCAATAAAGAATTTGGATCTCATACTGCAGGAATAAAAATTACTGGAATTAGTCGGGATGCTTAATCCTTCACTTCAGCTTATCGGAGTTACCGGAGTTCCGCTTATAAAACCCGGAGATAGCATATCCGAGATAATATTACTAGCATGCCAGAAGCAGGAAATCGTGATTCAAGATAACGATATCCTTGTAATTACGCAGAAAATCGTGTCAAAAGCTGAGGGCAGGTTTAAAAATTTGAATTCAATCAAGCCAGGTATTAGAGCGGGCATTATCAGCCTTGTTACCCAAAAAGACCCGCGTTTCGTCCAATTGGTCCTTGATGAAAGCAATAAAGTCCTAAGGGTAAAAAAGAATACCTTGATTGTGGAACATAAGAATGGATTTGTTTGCGCAAATGCAGGCATAGACCACTCTAATGTGGACGATAAAAATCAAGAAAACATATTTTTATTACTTCCCAAGAATCCAGATTTTTCAGCACAGCAATTTAGGAATGATATTGAACGAAAGTTAAACATAAATATTGGAGTATTAATCATCGATTCGCATGGTCGAGCATGGCGAAATGGTACTATAGGCATGGCAATAGGGCTCTCAGGATTGCCGGGATTAGTTGATTTGCGCGGAAAAGAAGATCTTTTTGGTTTTAAACTTAGGATAACGATGGTTGGCGCAGCAGATGAACTTGCTGCAGGGGCATCCCTTTTAATGGGACAAGCAAAAGAAGGAGTTCCGGTTGTAATTGCGCGCGGATTTCCGTATCAATTGCGGGATGGAAAACTGAGTGAGCTGATAAGAGAAAGAAAAGATGATCTTTTCAGGTAAGAATGATAAATAAGAAAATTACTGCCTTCGCTGGAGGAGTTGGGGGAGCAAAAATTGTTTATGGTTTATCAAAAATTCTAGATACCCAGAATTTTAATGTAATTGTGAATACTGCCGATGATTTTTCCTATTACGGTTTACAAATTTCACCGGATATTGATTCGATCATTTATTCACTTGCTGAAGTTTCAGATCCAATAAATGGTTTTGGAAGGAAAGAAGACAGTTTTAATGTTTTCAATGCACTTGGAGATCTAGGAGATAAACCCTGGTTTAGGTTGGGCGATAAAGATCTGGCATTAAACATAAAAAGAACACAATTATTAAAATTAGGAATGTCATTAAGTGATGTTACCAAAGTATTGTGTGATGCCTTGGGGGTTCAAACATCTGTCTTTCCTATGACGGATGATCCTGTTTATACAAAAATTCAAACATGCGATTTAGGAGTAATGGATTTTCAAGAATATTTTGTCTTGAACAAATTTCAACCAAAAGTAAAAATGATCTATTACTCGAATATTGAAAGTGCGAAGATAAATGATCAAGCAAAAAGTGCAATTGAAAAATCTGACATTATCGTAATTTGTCCTTCAAATCCCTGGTTAAGTATTTTTCCAATTTTGCAACTACCAAATTTAATAGACATGATTTCCTCAAAAAAAGTAATTGCGGTATCGCCGATAATAGGACATAGTGCATTAAAGGGACCGACAGCTAAGCTTTTTGACGAATTTGGCGAAACTGCGAGCGCATTAGGAGTTGCAAAATTATACAGATCTATAATTTCTACATTGATCATTGATCACAAAAATGTAGACGAAAAAGAACGAATTGAAAAATTAGGGATTAATACCTATGTAACAGATATAATAATGTCAGATGATAAACAAAAAATCAGACTTGCGCAAGAAATCATTAACCTAATTGGGGATTAACGAAAGATGACCCTTTGGACGATTGTGCCAGTAAAACCATTAAGGAGGGGAAAGTCCAGGCTATCAGGTATTTTGTCGGAAGATGAACGCACAGCGTTAAACCAAACAATGCTCATTAATACACTAAAAACGCTAAATCAAGTTAGGGAAATCGAGACTATATTAGTTGTAAGCCGGGATCCCCTGGCATTATCAATAGCGCGAGATTTTTCGGCAAAAACTGTATTAGAGGATGGTTCACCGGAACTAAATACAGCTCTTAGAAGAGCAGCTTCTGTCGCAAGAGCTTATTTTGCCAACAAAATACTTGTATTACCTGCAGATTTGCCATTAATAAAACCCAATGATATCGAATCTTTGCTAAAAAGAGCAGGAAAACCACCAGAAATTGTCATTTCGCCAGATAGAAGGAAAGATGGAACGAATGCATTACTAATTAATCCTGCTGATCTAATTGAGTTTCAATATGGTCCAGGATCTTATAATGCACATCTAAAAAGTGCTCAAGAGAAAAATGCCCGCATTGAAATCTTTGAATCTGATGTTTTTGGACTTGATTTGGATCTGCCTGAGGACCTTGAATTACTGAATAAAATTAACAATTTAACTTTATTATCTGAAAAAAAATAATTGGAGGAAAAAATGCAAAAAGTCGCGTTATACCTGCAAGACTCACATGATTTACGTGATGGTTTGGAATATGCCCGGTATGCCGAGGCAAAGGGATTCGACGCGATTTGGCAAGCTGAAAGCCGGTTAGTAAGAGATGCGATCGTGCCAATGGCTGCCTATGCTGCTGTTACAGAAAAAATTCGAATAGGCTCAGGTGTTATCAACAATTGGACCAGAAATATTGGATTACTAGCGTCGACTTTCTTGACACTTGATGACCTTGCCCCCAACAGAATTATTTGTGGCATTGGAGCGTGGTGGGATCCCCTGGCAAAGAACGTCGGAATTGATAGGAAAAAACCATTAACTGCCATGCGAGAGACTGTGGATGTTTTACGTAGACTCCTCAATATGGAGCGGGTTACTTTTTCCGGTGAATTTATTAACGTAACCGGGATCGAATTGGATATTGTTCATGGCAGAAGAGAACCGAGATTTGTTCCTATTTATATAGGCGCTACAGGCGATAATATGATGGAAATGACAGGTGAAATCGCTGATGGTGTGGTTCTAAATTATTGCGTACCGCCAGAATATAATTATAAGGCGATTGATTTGCTTACTGCTGGCGCAAAAAAGGCGGGACGAACAATTGATGATATCGATAGGCCCCAGTTGGTCGTCTGTTCTGTTGACCTCGATCATGCAAAAGCAATTGAAACAACCAGAGAATTATTAACGCAATACCTGGCACAACAACCCCATATTGCCAAGGCTTCGGGTGTGTCACCCGAGGTAGTTCAACAAATTCAATCAATTCTGGGATGGCCGGCAACCCATGAACAAATTCAGAAAGCAAAATATCTGGTACCCGAGGATTTAATTGAGCGCATCACTGCTTCCGGCACCCCTGATGAAGCGCGCGTTAAAGTACGCGAATATATTAAAAATGGCTGTACATGTCCGATTTTGTATCCTGTAGGTGGGAATGTAAAACTATTGATCGATACTTTTGAAAATTTTGAATAGGTAAGGGTTTAAAAGATGATCCTCGACTATTTTCGTCCTAAAACTGTATTAGAAGCTTTGGCTTTGCAAGAATCCCATCCTAATAGCCTGTTTTTAGGAGGCGGTTCATCTGTACAGAACACCAAAGGTGATTATTATGCAATTGACTTGCAACTGCTCGAATTGAATAAGATATTTAAGGAAAAAAATTCTTGTTCTATTGGCGCAACTGTAACTCTAGATGAAATTTACGAATATTTTAAACAGATTCCCGATCTTCGCCAGTCATTACGAATCGAAGGCTCGAAAAATCAGCGTAACCGTGCAACCCTAGGTGGACTCTTAATGACGGCTGACGGAAGATCTCCTTTCTTGACTTGTCTAGCATCGATGAAATCACTTCTTTACATGGAATCTGAGGACAATTCCCTTGATTTAAACATTTTTTTAAAAAATAGGAATCTAAATAAGAGACTGATCCTTAATGTCAAAATTGAACTTCCTGAAAAATTTAGGTTTGAATCTGTTGCCAGAAGTCCGCTGGATAAGCCTATTGTGTGTTGCGCAGTTTCTAAATATGGTACAAACTACAGGGTTTGTATCGGAGGATTTGGCGATTATCCTATTCTCGCATCGGGTGAAAACTTTTTAGCCATGGATGAAAAACGCATCAACGATGCTTTTTCGTTGTCAGATGATCAATGGGCTTCTGCTTCTTTTCGAGCCTCATTAATAAAAACTTTAGCAGAACGATTATTGAACTAAAAAGGTAAATAGATGAAAATTACCGTATTAATAAACGGAAAAAAAAATATAGAAGAAGTTTCTCTCGATGAAACCCTTTTAATGTTTTTAAGGAAGAAACAGTTTTTTGGAGCGAAATTCGGCGGTTGTAAACAAGGCGAATGTGGAGCTTGTACCGTATTATTAGACGGTAAACCTGTTAATTCTTGCTCAATACTAGCAGTTCAAGCTGATGGTCACTTTGTTCAAACTATTGAGAGTCTTGGTGAGCATCCGGAAAAAGGTTGGAAAACATCAATTGGATTAAGTACAATTCAAAAAGCTTTTGTAGAATCCGGCGCTATTCAGTGTGGTTATTGTTCTCCAGCAATGGTTCTTGCTTCAACAGCATTACTAAAAGAAAATAACGATCCAGACGAAAACGAAATAAGGAATGCCATTTCAGGAATTCTCTGCCGATGTACCGGATATGATAAACCGGTAAAAGCAGTAAAATCCTTATTGTCAGATTATGGTAGAGATTACTTTTCTCCGATAATTGATTCGGATGTCAAAACGAAATTTAAAACGGTTGGAAAAGAAAGCCAGAAAGTGGACGCGATTAAACTTATCCAGGGAAAGCCAGCCTTTACTGATGATTTGTCAATTCCTGGATTGCTCATAGCCAAGGTTTTGCATTCCACTGTAGCTCATGCCGAAATTGTGTCAATTGAAACCGAAGAAGCAAAAAAAATACCAGGTGTGCTTGCAGTACTTACGTGGAAAGACTTGCCTCGAGTTGCATACTCAACCGCAGGTCAATCGGATCCTATCCCCGGACCATTGGATATGTTCAGCCTGGATAAAAAAGTAAGGTTTGTGGGCGATAGAGTTGCATTTGTTGCAGCCGAGACCGAATCAATTGCTGATAAAGCTATTCAGGCTATAAAGGTCACATATAAAGAATTACCAGCGATATTCGATTCTTCAAAGTCAATGAATACAAACGCACCAAAAATTCACGATGAAGTTGAATACGTAAATTTTGCTGATTCAGATGCTGAAAAAAATCTTGCAGCGAAAATTCGTATAGACATTGGCGATATACAGCAAGGATTTGAAGAAGCTGATTTCATATTTGAAAACACCTATGAAGTACCAAAAGTTCAACAAGCCCACATCGAACCGCATATAGTGATCACTTACTGGGATGAAGACGATCGAATGGTAATCCGATCTAGTACCCAGGTACCATTCCATGCCCGGAGAATTTTAGCCCCCATACTTAAACTACCTGTAAAAAGGATTAGGGTCATTAAACCTCGTATTGGCGGCGGATTTGGCGGAAAACAAGAAGTACTGGTAGAGGATGTTGCAGCACATCTGACGATTGCCACTGGAAGACCAGTCAAGTATGAGTACTCTCGAGAAGAAGAATTTACATCTTCAAGATCACGCCATCCCATGAAAATTACGTTGAAAACCGGTGTAAAAAAAGATGGCACTATTACAGCCAATGAAATGTATGCTCTTTCTGATACAGGCGCCTACGGGTGTCACGCGTTGACCGTAACAGGAAACACTGGACATAAATCTATGGCTCTCTATGTAGGGGATGGAAAATACCGAACCGCTCCCAATATCCGGTTTTATGCAGATGTTGTTTATACCAATCATCCACCGGCAGGCGCATTTAGAGGCTACGGTGTTCCACAAGGTTATTGGCCAGTGGAACGTCAAATGGAAATCATATCTAGAAAACTTGGTATAGATCCGATTGCTTTCAGGTTAAAAAATGCTATTCGATCTGGAGAACTGCATCCTTTTAGCACTGCCTGGAGCGAGGGCCGTGAACCTCGACCTGAAGTGATCCATACTGTTGGACTTGAAAAATGTGTCCAGTTAGGTATGACCGAAATTGGCTGGAAAGACAAAAGGGGTAATCCAAATTGGCAAAGCAATGAAAACAAACCCTACTTACGGAAGGGGATTGGAGTTGCATTGGCAATGCAGGGTACGGCCATCCCTTATCTCGATATGGGCGCTGCAAGCATTAAAATGAACGATGATGGATCATTTAACCTTTTAATTGGTGCCACTGACCTTGGAACCGGATCAGACACAGTACTGGGGCAAATGGCAGCAGAAACCCTTGGAGTACCACTTGAAGATATTATCGTTTATTCATCGGATACAGATTTCACCCCCTTCGACAAAGGAGCATATGCGTCCAGTACGACATATATTTCTGGAGGAGCTGTCTCAAAAGCCGCAGAAATTGTTGCTGAAATGATTAGAAAACGAGCAGCGTTATTGATAAAAGAAAAAGAACCTGAGATTGTAGAGAGTAATATCATTCTTCGAGACGGTTTTGCTCATTCACCAAAAGGAAATAAGATCGCTTTCAGCCAAATAGCCCTATCCTCAACTCATCACTTTGACCAGGAACAAATAATGGGCGTCGCATCTTTCTGGTCTCCGGTTGCACCTCCACCTTTTGCCGCTCAATTTGCCGAAGTGACTGTGGACATTGAAACAGGCAAAGTGGTAGTTGATAGACTAGTTATGGCTGTTGATGCTGGAATGATCGTTAATCCACTTACTGCTTCAGGCCAAATTGAAGGGGGAATGGCACAGGCTCTAGGGTATGCGGTATGTGAAGAAATGAAATACGACAAGATTGGAAACGCCCGGGAAAAAGATTTGACGGATTATCACATTTTCAGGTCCGATGAAATGCCAGAGTTAAAAACCATTTTCGTGGAATCCTTCGAACCTACCCATCCATATGGGGTGAAGGCTGTTGCTGAAATTCCACTTGATGGGGTAGCTCCTGCAGTTGGAAATGCAATCCAGGATGCTTGTGGTGCGCTTTTATTTGAGATTCCTGCCACTCCCGAGAGAATATGGGAGGCATTAAAAGTAGTGCCAAAAAAACTATGACAACAATTTACGTTACTGGACATGTTAACCCTGATACTGATTCAATTGCTGCAGCAATTGGATATGCATGGTTAATAAATGAGCGAGATGGTTTAGATGTAGTTGCTGCTCGCGCCGGAGCTATAAATCAACAAACAAACTGGGTTCTCAAATACCTTCAATTAGAAGCTCCAGTTCTATTAAGCGACGCGAGCCCAAGGTTTGATTCAGTTGTAAGACACCTGGATACGACAGGACCAGAAAATCCGCTAATTGATGCCTGGGCAATCGCTTCTCGAACAGGAGGAATTGCACCTGTTCTCGATGAAAACGATAAACCTTACGGTCTTATCACAGGTAGAAGCCT
>Ga0209450_10000146_pt1 | contig 39909 bp, 29 predicted proteins | sample FrelakmetLWP11LW_FD_187149 | JGI IMG/M metagenome (GOLD analysis project Ga0209450, IMG submission 187149) | Freshwater lake sediment microbial communities from the University of Notre Dame, USA, for methane emissions studies - LWP11 LW (SPAdes)... | ecosystem: Environmental > Aquatic >...
ATTCCAAAATGGGCTTGCAGGCAAGGCTGATGTCGCAGGCTCTGAGAAAGCTGACGGCGAACATCAGCAAGACAAATACATCGTGCGTCTTCATCAACCAGCTGAGAGAGAAGATAGGCATCATGTTCGGCAATCCTGAAACCACTACCGGTGGTAATGCACTCAAGTTCTATGCATCCGTCAGACTCGATATCCGCAGGACAAGCCAGCTCAAGGATGGTGAGGAAGCCATCGGTAACCGGACAAGGGTTAAGATCGTAAAAAACAAGCTTGCGCCTCCGTTCAAAAAGGCTGATTTTGACATACTCTATGGTGAAGGCATCTCACAGCTCGGTGAAATTGTAGACCTGGGTACTGATTTCAATATTATTAAGAAAAGCGGGTCCTGGTTCAGCTATGGCGATACAAAGATCGGACAGGGCCGTGATGCAGTGAAGCAGATACTCAAGGATAATCCGGAACTGTACGATGAGCTCAAAGCCAAAGTTCAGGAAGCCCTTAAGAAATAGTAATATTCTTAAATATGTGACTCATGAAACCCACAAGTATAAATACCAACCATAATAATATAATATTCAATTACTTGTGGATTCAATCATTCCATTAAAATTAATTATTTTATGATTAAAAGATATCTTGTTCCGATAATCCTTGCAGTTATTCTTTTATCTGTTTCATGCAAACAGAAGGCTCCGGCAAACCAGGAACCTCAACCACAGTTCAACAACCAGCTTACTGATGTGGAAAAAGCCGGGGGCTTAATGACTCCGGAGATCATGTGGAAATTCGGCAGGATGGGCAGTATTGCCCTCTCTCCTGATGGATCTACTGTCCTTTATACTGTCACTGAACGGGATCTTGCAACTGAAGCTGCCAGAACAAATATTTTCAGTATCCCCATAGCAGGAGGTGAAGCCGTGCAGCTGACAAATGACGGAGGAAGCTCACCACAATGGATCGATAACGGGAAATCAATAGCCTTTGTCGATAAGGATGGAGATCTGGCTGTTACAGACCCCAAAGGATCTGCTATCCGGAAGGTTGATGGCCTGAGCAATTTTGAATATTTCAATATCTCACCTTCGGGCAACAAGATTTATTTTACCAGAAGAGTGAAACTCGACCAGACAGCCAATGAAAAATACAACCTTCCCAAAGCCCGGGTAAGAATCATTGATGATCTGATGTACCGCCACTGGAATAACTGGAGCGACTATTCATACAGCCATATTTTTGTAGCAGATTTTAATGGCAGCAAAATATCAGGGGAAAAGGATATAATGGAAGGACAGAAGTTCGAATCGCCTCTTTCACCATATTTTGATGAATCTGAAATTTCGTGGAGCCCTGACGGAAAATTCATCGCTTATACATCTAAAAGACTGAGAGGGAAGGAAGATGCGAGGAGCACAAACTCAGACATCTTCCTGTATGAAGTATCTTCAGGGAAAGAGGTGAATATTTCGGAGGGCAACAAGGGTTACGACAAGTACCCGGTCTTTTCTCCGGACGGATCAATGATAGCTTACCAGAGCATGGAAAGAGATGGCTATGAGGCAGATCTTAACAGACTCTTCGTTTATGACATAAAAGCCGGTAAAAGAAAATGGATCACAAGAGGCTGGGATTTTGATGTTGAAAGCGTAAAATGGGCAAATAATCAGACACTCTATTTTGTGAGCGCATATCTGGGGACATCGCAGGTTTTCAAAACGACCTTTGCAGGCCAGGGTGTCGATCAGGTTACAAGGGGCAATCATGAGCTCGGATCATTGCAGCTTGAATCCGGGAAAATGGTCGGATCGATCATGTCATTTGCCCTTGCTTCTGAAGTTGCCTCAGTCGATCTTGCATCAGGTGAGGTAAAACAGGTTACAGCAATAAACAAATCCATCTATGAATCAATCAGGATGGGGAAATTTGAAGAGAAATTTACCAAAACAAAAGACGGCAAGGATCTGCAGATGTGGGCGGTTTTCCCTCCCGATTTTGACCCGGCAAAGAAGTACCCGGCGCTTCTCTTCTGCAATGGCGGTCCGCAAAGCACACTCGGTCCATTCTGGTCTTACAGGTGGAATCTTCAGATGATGGCAGCTAAAGGATACATTGTTTTTGCACCCAACAGGCGCGGATGTGTTGGCTTCGGACAGGAATGGAAAGAGCAGATATCCCAGGATTACGGAGGCAAGAACATGCAGGATTACCTTGATGCCACCGATGCAATGGCAAAGGAGCCATACGTTGATGCAGAAAGTCTTGGAGCAGTAGGTGCCAGCTATGGTGGTTATTCAGTTTTTTACCTGGCAGGAATTCATGGCGGAAGATTTAAAGCATTCATTTCTCATTGCGGTGTATTTAATTTTATCAGTGAATATGGATCCACTGAAGAACTGTGGTTCAACGATTTTGATTATGGAGGTCCATACTGGGATTTGCCGAAGAGCTACCAGTACTCACCTCATCTTCTGGTTGATAACTGGGATACTCCGATCCTGATAATTGTTGGTGCAAATGATTTCAGGATACCTTATACTCAAAGTATGGAAGCCTTCACGGCTGCACAGCTTCATAACATACCCAGCAAGCTTCTCTTTTTCGAAGACGAATCACATTGGGTTCTCAGACCACAGAACTCAGTCATCTGGCAGAACGAGTTTTTTGACTGGCTGGAGACGTATCTGAAGTAGAAAGTCTGTAAAGTCTGTAAAGTCTGTAAAGTCTGTAAAGTGTTAAATTTCTTCGACTTTATGGACTTCCCTGCAGTAATCCGCAAATTCTTTCAACTTTTACCCATAACGGCAAATCGCCATTTATCCAATGGATCTTTGTTCCCTTTCGCTCCATTCCCCTGAACCAGGTCATCTGGCGCTTGGCAAACTGATGTATTGCAATCTCCAGACTGCTGACCATTTCATCATAGGCCATTTTGCCGGCCAGGTATAATGTAATAAACTTATATTCAAGGCCATAATATATCAGAGACTCCTGACTCACACCTTTATCAAGCAGTCTCCTTACCTCATCCACCATCCCGTTCTCAAGACGCTGCTTCAGCCTTGATGTTATTCTTTTTCGTCTGACCTCCCTGTCAATCATCACTCCCACTATCAGAGATTTCGGTGTAGGAAATTGTGTATGCTTTTCTTTTCCGGACTTATGGAAATGCTCTATTTCAATTGCTCTTATCACCCTCTTTTTTGTGTCTATATCAGTAACATTGTGAAGCTTCCTATATGTCTTCAGAATTTCTGTCAACTCTTCCATCGACTTTTTTTCAAGCCTTGCACGAAGACCTGCATCAGGAGGAACCTCAAACATTTTGTAGCCTGTCACAATACTGTCGATATACATCCCGGAACCGCCACAGATTACAGGAAAGACATTTCGCGATTTGAGATCATTTAATACTTTGCTGAAATCGAGCTGGTATTCAAAAACATTGTATTTGTATCCGGGATCTGCAATATCGATTAGGTGATATGGTATGGTCCTGCCATTAATATTATAATCTGCATAGTCCTTTCCTGTTCCAATATCCATTCCCCGGTAAACCTGGCGTGAGTCAGCACTGATTATTTCTCCGCCGACAGTATCAGCAATTGCAACAGCCAGGGAAGTCTTCCCCGATGCGGTTGGACCGGCAATTACGAGTAGATCATATCCTGTTTTCAGCTTTTCCATCACTTTCCAACACTTTGCGTCTCTAAGCAATTTACCATAAAAATATGTAATTTTACCGCTCGCGGCGATGATTTATACATCATAGAATGAAAAGGGGAACAAGTGATATAGTCATTAAGAACAAGAAGGCATCTCACGAATATGAGTTCCTTGAAAAATATATTGCCGGGATCAAGCTTACAGGCACGGAGATAAAATCAATAAGACTTGGCAAGGCAGCAATTGCAGATTCATACTGCCTGTTCCACGACGGAGAATTGTATATCAAGGGTATGCATATTTCCGAATATTACTGGGGGAACCTCAATAATCATGATCCGCTTCGGGAGAGAAAGCTGCTTCTTAAAAAAAGGGAATTAAATAAGATCGGACGTAAGGTTAAAGAATCAGGTAACACGATCGTTGTTATCAAAGTATTTATAAACGAGCGGGGTCTTGCAAAGGCAGAGATAGCTGTCTCAAGAGGGAAAAAGGAATATGACAAAAGAGAGACCATCAAAAAGAAAGATATTGAAAGGGAGATGGATCGGTTTAGAAAGAAATAGTATAAGGAGATTCCTCATTTCGCTTCGCTCCATTCGGAAATGACAGGTACTAATTAAAAGACAGGGAGGGAAGGCGGAATGCCGTGGGTATTCCGCCTTCCCTCCCTCTATTTCACCCATTAATATTGTCATTCCGAGCGCTAGCGAGGAATCTCATCCCATTTCCACTCCTAGAAATTGGGGCTCAGAAGGTACCTCGAGTAGAATTTAAATATTGTATCGACAGCCTCTTTTGCAGTATCAACAACAGTAAAGATATCCAGGTCTTTCGGAGAGATATTATGCTCTTCTTCCATCATTTCCTCCTTGATCCAGTCCATCAATCCTTTCCAGTATTTTTTCCCTACAAGGATGATCGGAAATTTGCCGATCTTCCTGGTCTGAATAAGAGTAATGGCTTCAAACAGTTCATCAAAGGTTCCAAAGCCGCCGGGAAGAACAATAAATCCCTGTGCATATTTCATGAACATCACTTTTCTAACAAAGAAATGGTCGAAGGTTATAAGCTTATCGGCATCAATATAAGGATTAGGTTTCTGTTCAAACGGAAGATCAATATTTATTCCTACTGATTTCCCGTTCCCTCTTTTTGCGCCCTTGTTTGCAGCCTCCATTATTCCGGGTCCGCCGCCTGTTATAATACCATATCCATTCTGGGTCAGCTCATATGCTATCTCTTCTGCAAGACGATAATACTTGTCATTATGATGGGTTCTTGCTGAACCAAAGATTGATACGCATGGACCGATGCGGGCAAGCTTTTCGAAACCCTCAACCAGTTCGGAGATGATCTTGAAAACCCTCCATGAATCGGTTGTATGGATTTCGTGCCATGTCTTTTCTTCAAAAGCATCCTTTGTCAGGTCGACCTGTGAAGGTTTATCGAGTTTGCCCATCGGTAAGAGTTTTTAGTATTTCAAATATACAAATTCTTATTGCTTCAGCTCCGGTTTCAGGAATAATCCGGTATAACTGTCAGTGCAACGGATTAATTTCTCTGGAAGTCCGGCGAACACTATATTCCCTCCTTCCCTTCCTCCTTCCTTACCCAGGTCTACTATGTAATCGGCCATCTTTATAACATCCATATTGTGCTCAATGACAATTACTGTATTTCCCCTGTCGACAAGCTTATTGAGAACATCCAGCAGCACTCTCACATCTTCAAAATGAAGTCCTGTTGTCGGTTCATCAAGTACATATAATGTCTTTCCTGTATCGCGTCTGGCCAGTTCAGTCGCAAGTTTTACACGCTGCGCTTCTCCTCCTGAGAGAGTTGTCGACTGCTGTCCAAGCTTGATATATCCAAGCCCTACATCCTGCAATGTCTTGATCTTATGATATATTGAAGGGACATTTGCAAAGAATTCGACAGCATTGTTTATTGTCATTTCAAGCACCTCGCTGATATTCGTGCCTTTGTATTTCACTTCAAGAGTCTCCCTGTTATACCGTTGTCCGTTGCATTCTGTGCAATGGACATATACATCAGGGAGGAAATTCATTTCGATAGTTCTGACTCCTGCTCCCTCACAGCCTTCGCAACGGCCGCCCTTCACGTTGAAGGAAAATCTTCCTGCACCGAATCCCCGGATCTTTGCTTCGGTGGTCTGCTCGAAAAGCTTTCTGATATCCGTAAATACACCTGTATATGTAGCAGGATTCGATCTGGGTGTCTTTCCTATCGGTGACTGGCTTACTTCAATGACCTTATCCAGATGCTCAAGTCCTGTTATTTCTTTATAGGGCAAAGGTGTTTTACCTGAATGGTGAAACCTTCTGGCAAGGGCAGGATGAAGAGTCTGGTTTATAAGAGACGATTTTCCGCTTCCTGAAACACCTGTTACACAAATAAATGTTCCCAGCGGCAGAATAACATCGACATTCCTCAGGTTATGGCCGGAAGCTCCTGTCATCACGAGAAATTTCCCATTGCCATCCCTGCGTTTACCGGGAATATTGAATTTTCTTTTATTGTTAAGATAACATGAGGTAAGTGTATCTGATTTCTTTATCTCATCCGGCTTTCCCTGTGCTACAACCAGTCCTCCGTGCAAGCCTGCTCCCGGTCCCATATCAATTATGTGATCTGCTGCCATGATCATGCCCTTGTCGTGCTCGACCACGATAACCGAATTACCCGAATCCCTGAGCTGCTTCAGGGCATTTATCAACCTCACATTGTCGCGCTGGTGAAGACCAATGCTTGGTTCATCAAGGATATAGAGTACATTAACCAGCTTAGATCCGATCTGAGTCGCAAGCCTTATTCTCTGGCTCTCACCCCCGGAAAGAGTTCTTGCTCCGCGATTGAGTGAAAGATAATCCAGTCCGACTTCGAGTAGGAAGCCCAGCCTGGATCTTATCTCCTTCAGGATTTCGGCAGATATCTGCCTCTGCTTGCTGGTCATCTTATCCTCAACATTCTGCAGGAAGCCTGACAGCTCCCTTATATCCATTGCAGAAAGTTCACCGATATTTTTATCAGCAACCCTGAACCAGAGTGATTCTTTCTTAAGCCTCGTGCCATTGCATTCAGGACAGACATCATACTGAACATACTGATCCTTCATCCTTGTTCCGTTCTTCTTGCCGTTCATAGTCTCAAGGTTACCAACGAAATTGACCACACCCTCGAAAGTCAGAAAATAATTTGAAGTCATTCCAAGAGGAGTATTCGACAATTTAAGAACTTCATCAGATCCATACAGCACCTTATTAAGTGCTTCTTCAGGAATATCCCTGATAGGTGTATCGAGGGTGAACCCGTTCTTTTCTGCAATAGCTTCTATCTGCCAGAAGATCCATACGTTGCGGTATTTCCCCAGAGGCTCGATGCCACCCTTCCTTATGCTGAGATCCCTGTCAGGTATCAGCTTTTTCTCATCGATGCTTGATATTTCACCCAGCCCGTTACAATGCGGGCATGCGCCCTGCGGTGAATTGAATGAGAAAGTATGGGGTGCCGGATCATTGTATGATAATCCGGTGACCGGACACATCAGGTGGCGGCTGAAATACCTTGGCTCCCTGCTGTCAGCTTCAAGGACCATCATCACTCCATCGCCCTGATCGAGTGACATTTCCACCGAATCCCTGAGTCTCTTGTCAGCAATATCACCCACTTTGAACTTGTCCACAATGAGTTCAATATAATGGATCTTGTACCTGTCAAGCTTCATGCCGGGAACCAGCTCCCTGATCTCATTATTGATCCTTACATTGAGAAATCCCTTTCGTCTCAGCTGTTCAAAAAGCTCCTTGTAATGGCCCTTACGCCCCTTGATTAACGGAGCCAGGAAGTAAACCTTTTTTCCTGAAAAGCGGGTTTTCACCAATTCAATTATCTGATCATCGGTGTACCTTACCATTTGCTCACCTGATGAGTATGAAAAGGCATCCGCAGCCCTTGCATAGAGTAGTCTCAGGAAATCATATATCTCGGTTATCGTTCCTACAGTTGACCTGGGATTCTTATTTGTTGTTTTCTGCTCAATTGATATGACTGGACTTAGTCCGGTAATTTTATCGACATCAGGACGTTCCATACCACCAAGAAATTGGCGTGCATACGCAGAGAGAGTTTCCATGTAGCGCCGCTGGCCTTCTGCGTAAATTGTATCGAATGCCAGTGATGACTTTCCGCTTCCGCTTAGCCCGGTGATTACAACCAGCTTGTTGCGGGGAATACTGACATCAATATTCTGCAGGTTGTGCACGCGTGCGCCAAGCACATGGATTTCTTCACTCATCTTGTAACCTTGATAACAAGGATCAGTTTACATTTTCCAGTGACTCTCCGTTCCTCATGCCATCAGCAGGGATCTTTATTTTATAAACCTTACCTGTTTTGGGTGTCAGGTATGGTTTCCTGAGCCAGGGATTCAGGAATTTAAGGAGCTTGTAGTTGGTTCCGTATTTTTCTGCAAACCCTGAAAAATCTGTAATTGCAGTATCGACATTAACTTCATAGTATTTAAGCGGAGGATATAATTCATCTGCTTTAATGTTAAAACCATAGTTCTCAGGATCAGAAATGACCAGCTTATATGCTACTGCTCTGAAAATGTACCTTGCCGTTTCTTCAGAAAGGAGAAGATCATAGTAGTTTGTTTGTTTCTGGATCTGAATCTGTTCATCTATGGCAGCTCTCCCTCCATTGTATGACGCTGCTGCGAGAGTCCAGTTTCCGTACTTCTCATATGACTTCCTGAAATATTCGCACGCGAACTGCGTCGATTTCTCAACATCATATCTTTCATCAACAACCTCATTTATCTCCATCCCCTCTTCCTTGCCTGTCTCTTTCATGATCTGCCAGAAGCCTGTCGCTCCTGCCGGCGATATCATATTGCTGTATTCACTTTCAGCTGCTGCCAGGTATTTGAAATCATCGGGTATATCATTCTCTTTCAGGATCTTCTCTATTACTGGAAAATAGCGGTTTGCTCTCTTGATAATAAGTATCGTAGATGAGTGCCTGTAGGCGCTTGTCAGTAGTTCACGTTCAAGGCTTTCCCTGGTGTCAAAATTATCAAGCGGCAACTTCTCGCCTGCAAATGTGACAATGGGTGGGATCTTATAAGTCTTGTTGAAGTTGGTGGTGTCGGTACTGAAGCTGTCATAAGGAGTATTGCTGAATACCTTGAATCCTCCGCTAACTGCATAAATAGCCAGCATAACGCCAACCATGATGATGACTGAAAATATTGTTTTCTTTTTTGAAATTGCCATTATATCGGTCGATAAAAATAAAATGCAAAGGTAACATTTTTACACCTGAAAAAACATTACAGATAAGTCAAAAATGGAAGATAAAAGGCAAAATCTGTTAAGTACTGTTCAGAATTTGTAGGATAATCCGGAGAAGACCCCGAATGAATAAGGGTGCAGACTGCTCATGCCTGCGAAATTATTGAAGGAATTCAGGTAATATCTGAATGTGGGTTCAAAATTGAATGATAGATTATTTGTAATGCTGTATTCCATGCCCATTCCTAAGGAGCTGCTGAAGAGGATGGTATTGAGTCCTTCAGTCTTTCCAACTTCGTATTTTTCTCCATCCACTGAGGCATATACTGAATTGTTTACCAGCAGGTTTGACGATAATCCGCCGATAATATTAAAGTCGAATGTCCTGTCGATTACTTTATATCTGAGTATTAAGGGAAGCTCAAGGTAACCCAGATTCTGTCGCAGCGAATTATTCAGGTATTCAAGGCTGGCTTTTGTCGGATCAAAGGAGCTCTTGTCGAAGAATGAGGCTACCCTGGTGTCAGAGAGGTTATCTATCAGATATACATTATTGTTGGTGTAAACAGTTCCATTGCTGGTCTGTACTTCAAAATTGCTGTTACCTTTAAACTGATCATAATTCTGAAATCCTCCGAACGAAGTAATCCCTGTCAGCTCATTTCCGTAGGAAGCATAATAAAGGCCGGACTGAACACTGAACCTTTTACTCACCTTGTATGCCAGTGCAAAACCTCCGGCGTAAGAGATAACAGGTTGTTCTATTTGGTTGAGCTGGCTTACAGCTTCATTGTTGCCTGAACTAAAACTGGAGAGATACGTGGGAGAAACAAGGGCAGCAATTGTCCATTTCTCCTTTTTTTCAGTGGCAGTTATCTCGTTTATATAGGGTGCCGGATAATAATCGATGCTTAGACTCTTACTGGCTGATGTTACAGGAAGGATAAGGTACGGCCTGTTTATTACTGTTTCTGACTCAGGCAATATGCCAGCCTTGAGAATATTGCTTAGAATAACTTCAGAATCTTTTCCAACCGTCTCCGCAATGGTAATATCCGGATTAATAATTGTAATCGATTTATGTGGCTTCTTCACTTTTATATTTCCTGCGTCAGCGAGAAATAGAGCATCGGAAGTTTCAATCTCCGGAGTTCCTGTCATATTGTTTTGAAGATCAACAGTGCTTGCAACACTGTCAGAAAGTTCATTTTCCCATGTATAGGTAAGGAAGCTTAAAGTTGCCAGCACAGCGATCATTGCAGCGGCTCTTAAAATGATATATGGACGTTGCTGCTTCCTGATCGCAGGACTTATTTTATCCCAGACCTCTGCCGGTGGAAGAACCTCGTAATCCTTCAGTCCCTTCCTGAACAGTAAATCGATATTTGCCTCTCTGTCATCCATTTGACAACTGCTTCCTAAGTCCTGTAAATGAACCAACCCTGCGTTGAAGTATCACTCTTGCCCGGGAAAGGTTCGATTTTGAAGTTCCCTCGGAGATGTTCATCATTTTGCTGATCTCTTTGTGGGAATATCCTTCAATTGCAAACAAGTTGAACACCATCCTGTATTTTGGCGGTAGTTCCCTGATAATGCCCATCAGATCGACTGCCTGAAGCCCTGCATAATCCTCATTATCGGGTTCTGCATCCGGTTCAGGTATCTGGTCAATATCATCCACTCGGTGGAGCAGATGCTTGCTTCTGTATTTTTCAAGAGCGGTATTGACCATTATCCGTCTTACCCATCCTTCAAAAGAACCTTCATGCTTGTAATGGACGAGATTTCCAAAGATCTTGATAAATCCCTCCTGCAGAATATCTCTCGCTTCCTCGTCATTACCTGAATACTGAAGACAAACAGCATACAGCTTGGCAGCATGCCGCCTGTACAGGAGCTCCTGGTCCCTTCTGTTACCTTTAAGACAACCGTTTATGATATCTTTTATCTCTGTCAAGGCTGAAAACCTCCAAAGAGTATAAAATTAATAAAAAATTGTCTTAAGTAGTACCTTTTCGCTAAAAGAATGATGAAAAATTGAATGAAAAGGTTGCTTTAACCGGCTACCGGCTTCCAGTATTTATTCTTGCCGGTCGCCGGTCGCCGCTATAGATGAATTACTTCCCCGTATGCATCTGCAGCAGCTTCCATAATAGCCTCCGACATGGTCGGATGAGGATGAACAGCTTTTATTATCTCGTGGGCTGTGGTTTCCAGCTTTCTTGCAACAACTATTTCCGATATCATTTCTGTGACATTGGCTCCGATCATATGTGCGCCCAGAAGCTCTCCGTAAGAAGCATCAAAGATCAGCTTGACAAAGCCGTCCTTTGTCCCCGAAGCGCTGGCTTTCCCGGAAGCTGTAAAAGGGAATTTCCCGACTTTAATATCAAATCCTGCTTCCCTGGCAGCCGCTTCGGTAAGTCCCACTGATGCAATCTCCGGATTGGTATATGTGCAGGCGGGAATATTTTTATAATCAAGAGGTTCTGTTTCTATTCCCGCAATTTTTTCAACACAGAGTATTCCTTCTGCCGAAGCCACGTGTGCCAGTGCAGGACCATGGACTATATCGCCAATTGCATAAACACCGGGAACGTTTGTGCGGTAAAAATCATCTACTTCTATCTTCCCATTTTCAGCTTTTACACCGGCTTTTTCAAGACCTATTCCTTCGAGGTTTGTGGTCACCCCGACAGCTGAAAAAACAACGTCTGCATCAACTATTTCCACTCCTTTGGGAGTCTTGATTGAAACCTTGCATTTTTCCCCTGAAGAATCTACTGATTCGACAGTTGAATCTGTCATGATCCTCATTTTCAATTTTTTGAACGATCTGTCAAGCTGTTTTGAGACCTCTTCATCTTCGTTGGGAACAATTCTAGGAAGGAATTCCACAAGTGTCACCTGCGTTCCGATCGTCTGGTAGAAATTTGCAAATTCGCTTCCAATGGCCCCTGAACCGACTACGACCATCGATCCTGGTTGCTCAGGGAGTGTCATAGCTTCTCTGTATCCGATGATCTTCTTCCCGTCCTGCCTGAGGTTGGGCAATTCCTTTGAGCGGGCGCCGGTGGCAAGTATGATGTGTTTGGCGGTGAATGTCTTTTTCTGCCCTTCAGAATCTTCAACCTCAACACTGCCTGCTCCTGTCAGCCGTCCGACTCCTTTTAAATGTTCAATATTATTCTTTTTAAAAAGAAACTGTATTCCCTTACTCATCCCTTCAGCCACTCTCCGGCTGCGCGAGATAATCGCTCCAAAGTCAGCCTTTATCTCTCCGGTAACTGAAACTCCGTAATCCGCTGAATGTTTCAGGTATTCAAATACCTGTGCACTCTTCAAAAGAGATTTCGTGGGAATGCATCCCCAGTTGAGACAAATTCCGCCCAGTTCAGCTTTCTCAACCACAGCAACTTTCATCTTCAACTGCGATGCCCTTATTGCTGCCACGTATCCTCCCGGACCGCTTCCTATTATTAAAACATCGTAATCCATATTTGTGATTTGTGATTAATGATTAGTTAATTATCTATTGTTATTCTTTGCTGGTTTCAAGTTTCATTTTCCATGTCCCATGTTTCTTATTTCTTGTTTCTTGTTTCTTGTTTCTTGTCTCCCCCTCTCGCCCTCTTTCTTTGGTCTTTTATCTTTTATCTTCTTATAACCCACCCCAGCCCCTCCAGGGAGGGGATTTTCTTGGGTCTTTTATCTTTTATCTTTTATCTTTCCTATATCTCTGGTCAACTGATACCCCAGCTTCACCAGAACCCATATTATCACCAGTGTAAAGATAATGGTTGCTCCCACCGGGATTCCTGCAAAAAATGAAATGACATACCCTGCCGCTGTTCCGATGAAACCTGCAAGTATTGACCATAGGATTATTCCCGAGTATACTCTTGTGAAGATCATAGCTATATTGGGCGGTATTGTAAGAAGCGACAGAACAAGTACAACTCCGGCCATTCTGATATTCAGCACAATGGTCAGGGCGACCAGTGATGTTGTAACATATTTGAAGATGTTGACATAAGATGAATATGTTCGCGCAAATGATTCATCGAAAGAAATATAGAGGATAGTCCGGTAAAAGATGCCAAAGTAAAGTATGAGAACAACTGACATTATTCCAAGTGCAATTATATCGGCATAAGTCACTGTAAGTATGCTGCCGAAGAGGTAGCTCATGAGGTTAGGTGTGTAGCCCGGGGTGAGGTAGATGAAAATTATACCAATAGCCATGCCGAAAGCCCAGAGGATACCGATTGCCGAATCTTCCCTTATCTTCTGCCTCACGGAAAGATATTCCACTCCAAGGGCTGAAAGTATCCCAAACACAGCTGCTCCCAACACCGGATTAAAGCCAAAAAAGTAGCCGATTCCGATTCCCCCGAATGAGGCATGGGTGATGCCGCCGCTCAGGAAGACCATTCTTTTTGAAACGATATATGTTCCTGCCAGTCCGGCGGTTATACTTGCAAAAACAGCCCCCAGGAGACCTTTTACTATAAAATCATATTGTAAAATGCTTCCTTCCATCAGGTGTGAGATTTTAGAACCGTATGAGGAACCTCTCCGTGGGTGATGAGTTGTATAGGGCATCCATAAGCCAAAAGTTGTTCATTCGAAATTTCGGAAGAAGGATGATAATGAAGCTTCCTATTAACGCAGGCATATGATTTGACATGTGAAGAGATCATTCCAATATCATGAGATACCATAAGTATCGCCATCCTGCTGTTGAGATCCTTAAGCTTATCGTAAAAATCATTCTCGAAAGTGGAATCGACGAAATTACCCGGCTCATCAAGAAGTAACAGCTTAGGATTACCAATGATTGCACGGCCCAGAAATACCCTCTGAAGCTGTCCACCTGACAGCTCCGAAAGCGAGGAGTTCTCCATTCCTGAGAGTCCCAGTTCTACGATAACCTCATGGGCCCTTTTTTTATCCAGTGCCGACATCCTTGACAGGATCCTTTTCATGATCATCATACCGGAAAGGATGACATCAGTGACAGTAACCGGGTAGTTGGCATCACCGGTCGATATCTGTGGAAGATAGCCTATGCTGTTGCTGTTTATTATTCTGCTGTTAAAATCGATTCTTCCTTTTACCGGCTTTATCAATCCAAGTATGACTTTCAGGAGAGTTGTTTTCCCGCCTCCGTTAGGACCGATCACCCCGATGAAATCGTTTTCATTAACGTAAAAATCAATATCCTCCAACACAATACCCGTGTCGTATGAAGCTGATAATGAACGCATTTCAAGAAGATATGCCATAATTGGATCCTATTTCCGGTTTTCTGTAAAACTTTTATGTAACCCTTCTATTATTTCCGTTGTCGCCTTCAGCCAATCAACCGATAGCGGATCTATCACCACTATCTCAGCACCGATTTCATCCGCTATTGCCTTTGCGTTTTTGCTGTCATATTCTCTTTGTACGAAAATTGTATTTATCTTTTTTGTCCTTGCCAGATCTATTAAATATTTTAGTCTTGAGGGAGGAGGCTCTTTGCCTTCAAATTCCACTGCCACCTCTTCAAGACCATAATCTCTTGCCAGATATGCCAGGTTGGGATGATAAATCATAAATGGAGTACCCTCGAATTCAGCAAAAAATGCTTCAGCCCTTTTATCAAGCTCACTGATCCTGGTCAGAAGTGCGCTGCAATTGGATTCATATTTCTTTGTCTCAGAAGGATTAAGCTTGCAAACTAGATCTCTAACCGATAAAGCCATTGATGCAGCACATTTTGGAGATACCCAGTAGTGAGGATCTGCGCCCTCTGCATGTCTGGTCTCATGTTCATGCTTCGATTCGATGGGATTTATGCTTTTACCAATCGACTGCCGGACCATGGATTTGTTCATCTCATAAAAACGGTCAAGCCATGTCATTTCGAAGCCAAGGTAGCCGTTGCTGATATATGCGACTGATTTCCTGAGCCTGGTGATCTGGTCAGGATAAGGTTCGTAAATATGAGGATTAGCCCCCGGAGGAACCATAATATTCACACTGAAATCGTCACCTGCAATTTCTTTCACAAAATATTCAAAAGGGGCAATGCTTACCGTAATTATCTTCGCTTCCTTCACAGGTGAATTTCTGTTGCAGGACAAAATCATCAGGATCGCCAGCAGAGCAAACGTCTTTTTCATCATTATTAAAATTGCCCAAAGTCTACAAATTTAACATATAAGATTACAAAAGGTTTAGATGTTGCAAATAAAATAATATCAGCTATTTTTGATGAGGTTAAACGATTCCCCGGCAGATGAAGAACAAAGGAGAGATACTTGCATCTATCCTGAAAGAATTCAAAGAGTGTTACTTTTTCCTTCATAACACCAGAGAATTCAGTGTGGTTGAGAAGATTATGAATGAAGGATTCATATTTGAGAACCAGCTGCCCCACTCTACAGACCGGATCAATCCAAATGAACCAATTGAAATAACTTATTTCCTTTTCCAGCGAAAGGATTACGGACTTTTTACATTGATACTGGCCATCCCAAAGTCAATCTATGAAAAGTATTCTGATCTGTCGAACACCTTTGACACAGGTATTGAAGAAGTTATGACCATAACCGATCCATGGTTCGGAGACAATGACGAGCTTATGTACATGATCTCTCCGAAACATATTCTTGGCTATTTCAACAACAAGACCTCAGAGTTTTTCAGAAATGCAAACTGGGACCCGAAGTATGACAACTCAGTTCACCGGAAACCGACAATGAGGCATGTAAAGCCTGACAAATAACACATCAAAAATGAGACTTAATACCAGGATTTTTGCTTTTGCTTTGCTGGGATCATTGCTTTCCATTTTCACCGTTGTCCAGGCACAGTACAGCAATTACCATACCTCTCTTCAGAAGATCATGACCCTGTCAAAAGAATACCCTGCCTTATGCTCAGCAAAGACACTGGGAAAAACTGATGGAGGAAAAGAGATCATGGTCCTTACCATTGGAACGGGGGAAAAAGATAATAAACCCGGGATTGCAGTCATCGGGGGTACTGAAGGTTCCTATATCCTCGGGAAAGAGCTGGCTCTGGGTTTTGCCGATTCTCTGCTCGGGAAGTCATCAACTCCTGAAATTAAGGCTCTTCTTGAGAAATTGACTTTCTATATTATCCCGGATGTTAGCCCCGATGCCACTGAACAGTACTTTCAGAAAATTAAATATGAAAGAAATGTCAATGTACGTCCTGTTGATGAAGACAGGGATTTCTCCACCGATGAGGATCCATGTGAAGATCTGAATAATGATGGTTTCATAACTCTTATCCGTGTATCAGATTCTTCCGGGACATTTATGGAAAGTACAGAAGATAATAGAGTTATGGTGCTTGCAGATCTTTCCAAAGGAGAACGGGGTTCATATTTTATATATTCAGAAGGCATCGATAATGACAAAGACGGCAAGTACAATGAAGACGGAGCCGGAGGTGTCAGCTTCAACAGGAATCTGTCATATAATTATGAAGAGTTCGGAGCCAATGCCGGACTTCATCCTGTATCAGAACCGGAAACAAAGGCGGTTCTCGACTTTCTCTTTGATCACTACAATATTTATGCAACTTTCACATTCGGACCCCAGGATAACCTGAACCAGTCAGCCAGACCGGGAGAACGCGGATCTCAGCCTCAGCAGCAAAGCCAGCAGGCAGGACAGGAGCAGTCGCAGGAACAGGAAGGTCCGGGAGCTCCGCAGGGGGGAGGTCAGATGCCCAGGATGGAGGAAAGAAAAATTACAAGCGTTCAGAGATCTGATGAAACTGTTATTAAGCTTGTTGCTGAAAAATACAGGGAGCTAACTGGAGCGAAAGGGACCCCTCCTTCAAAATCAGCACCGGGCAACTTTGCCGACTGGGTATATTATCATTATGGCCGTTACAGCTTTTTCACACCTGCATGGTGGTTCCCCGCCGAAAGAGATAAAAATGCTGAGGTTGCCTTTTTGAAGTATGCTGAGGAAAACAACATGAATGATGTATTCGTACCATGGACCGAAATAGAACATCCTGATTTCCCCGGCAAGAAGACGGAAGTCGGTGGAATAAAACCATTCCTCATGATAAATCCTCCGGCAGAGAAGCTTGGAGAGCTGATTGCCGGAAACTATAAGTTCATTACGGCTGTTGCAGCTATGCACCCGCAACTCGAATTCATCGATATAAAAACCGAAAACAAGGGTGATAAAATTTTCAGGATCAATCTTAAAATCCATAATAAAGGTTTGTTTGCAACATCTGCCGAGGCCGGACAGAGCAACATGTTCACAAGGCTTTTGAGGCTGAATCTGGAAATGGGGAAAGGGCAATCTCTTCTCAGCGGGCAGAAGGTTCAGAGGATTCCCAGGCTGACTGGCAACGGGACAGCTGAATACAGCTGGCTTATTATGGGAAAAGGTGCAATTAATATAAGTGCAGGTGCAGTCAATACGGGTTTTATCAAAACTGCCATCGAACTTAAATAACAACCATCCATTTTATCATCATGAAAAAAACTACTATAACCACAATATTTACTTCGATATTATTTCTTGTTGCTCTTTCCCTGGATGCACAGACAGAAGAGTTTTTTTTCGGGGCAGCTGGCACCCCCGCTGATCCGAAAGTTCAGGTTACCTGGAACAGATATTACACTAATGCCGGAATAACCGATATATTAAAAAAGATTGCAGCAGCTTATCCGAATCTGGTAAAACTCGAATCAATGGGTAAATCATTCCAGGGAAGGGAAATGTGGGTTCTTACAGTCTCAGACAAAAACTCGGGGAATCCGGATCTCAAACCGGCATTCTGGATCGACGGTAATATTCATTCTATCGAGATACAGGGAAGTGAAATGGCTCTCTATACGGCCTGGTATATTTGTGAGATGTTTGGTCAGAACCAGTTCATAAGCCAGCTGCTTAAAGATAAAACTTTCTATATCGCTCCCACCATTAACCCGGATGCACGCGATTATTTTGCCAATGTGGGAGTACCGCCGCGCTCTGGTCTTATGCCATTTGATAATGACCGGGATGGCTTATTCGATGAGGATGGCGCGGATGATATGAACAAGGACAAGAACATCAGCCAGATGAGGCGTAAAAATCCTGATGGCAACTTTATAACCAATACAAAGGATCCCCGCAGGATGATCCGCGTGGAACCAGGACAGAAAGGTGAATATGAAATGCTGGGTATGGAGGGAATTGACAATGACGGGGACGGCCTTGTGAACGAAGACGGAATAGGAGGATATGACGGCAACCGCGATTGGGGATTCAACTGGGAACCCAACTATGTTCAGAGCGGGGCAAACAGGTATCCTTTCTCAGAGCCTGAGAATCAGGTTGTTCGCGATTTCATTGTGAAGCACAGGAATATAACCGGAGCACAGACATTTCATAATTCAGGGGGCTTGATAATAAGGGGGCCTTCAATACAGGGCGGCGGAGCAGAGGTTTACAGCAGGTCGGATGATGCAGTTATCAATGAGATCGGTAAAAAGGGTGAACAAATGATACCCGGGTACAAGCTGATCACACTCTGGAAAGACATGTATACTGTTTATGGTGGAGAGTTTGACTGGTGGTTTGGTGCCATGGGATGCTTTGTATACTCCAATGAATTGTGGAATCCTTATCTGATGTTCTATGATACCGCATCAACTGATCAGTATGAGTTTGACAAACTCCTCCTGTTTGAAGATGCCTTCATACCATGGCAGAAAATAAACCACCCTGTTTATGGTGAAGTGGAGATCGGAGGCTTCAGCAAGATGATCGGGAGGCTGCACCCCGGATTCCTGCTTGAAACTGATGCACACAGGAACGCTGCTTTCTGCATATATAATGCGTACCAGTCGCCGAAGCTTGAAGTATCAGACATTAAAGTCAGAAAGATTGATGAAGGGCTTAAAGAGGTTACCGCTACAGTAACAAATAAAAGACTGCTGCCAACACACTCGGCTACCAATATGAGGTATAAAATTGACCCGCCCGATTATGTCAGCCTTGATGGCGGAACGGTCATTGCCGGAATGATAGTAACGAATAAGGATCTGAACCTCTCAAGGGAACAGAAAAAGAACCCTCAGCGCTTGGAAATATCAAATATAGCCGGTTATCAGAAGGTTGATCTTAAGTGGATCGTAAAAGGAGACACCAGGTACACGATAAGAGTGGAAAGCGTAAAGGGAGGAAGAGTTACCGTGGTGGCAGAATAAGAAATGAGGCTGACCCCCTGGCACAGCCCCATTTACTAAGGAATGAAAATTAATCGTCCGTAGACGCTGACAAAAAACTAATAGGTCTGAAGAGATATCTTGAAGTAACCGGAAGCCTTTGAGGCATCTATTTCAAACTTCCATGCGCCTGCCTTATCCTTGTTCTCGGTTTCGGAAATAGTGAAGGATTTCCTCCAGTTAAGATTTCCTGACTCATCTATCAGAACATCAGAGTAAACTTTGTTGTTCGGCATGAGAATCTTTATCCTTATCTCCCCCTCCTTGCAGTCGCCGATTACTGACATCACAACATTATTGACCGTCGGCTCGATGTCAATGGTATATTCCCTCGATATGGATGATTCCTTCATATATTTCGAGAATTCCCATGTTGTCCTTTCAGTGTCTCCACCAAAATGTTGCCCGTAAAATTCTACTCCCGGAGTAAAAATGAATGGTTCGCCGCTATTATAGTAGGACCTGATACCTCTTGTATCTTCAAAGATCTTCATGGCCTGATCGAACTTTTCCCTCTCTTCAATTCCCTTTGGAAGATTCTCCATTTCTTTTTGGATATCAATTTTCTGCTCCTCGAGGATTTTCAGGGCATCCTCCTGAGCTTTTTTCTGTTCTACCATAGCCTTCTTCTGGGCTTCGATAGACTCCTGCAACTGCATCTGTTTCTCCTTTTCCTCCTTGTTCTTGCTCTTATCCTGGGCTTCTATCCTCTGGAAGGAACACATTGAGATGAGGAAAATAATTGCTAATATTAAACTGCTCCTTTTCATGACTGCCTTGTTTTATTACTTGATGATTCAAAGTTAATGCCTGAAGCATCAGAATTCTGTTAATGAAGGGTTAACGCAAGGTTAATGTTTGTCTTTCCTGCCGAGCCTTTTGATAAAAAATGAATACTTTTGAACAGCAAACAGCAATAAAATGGGAAAAAGAAATACTATTCTGACACTGGGTATCCTTGCGATTATTTTCATCATTGCTGCGCAGGTCATTATTTTGAGGGGGTTATGGAAGCAGGAGAATGAAATGCTGACCCTGAGATACAGGTCTTTGGCACAGGAGGCAAATGCATCTCTGCGGGGATCCGTTATTGAAGTTCACGACACCGTCAGGTATATTTTAAGTCAGTATTCGAGGAAACTCGTTAAAGAACTGCCTGAAATAAAGGATGAGACATCGCTTAATGAAAAGAAAAAAGAGATTCTCGATTACTTCACCACAGCATTGGAAAAGGAGCAGGACTTTACAGCTTTTCTTTCAAAATACTTTGAGGACCAGGGATTTGAAAAGAATTTTAACTACAGGATATCAATCACCAATATTGAGATAATCACTTCAGATACTACTTCTTTTATTGCATACAGGAGTGATTCTTATCTTGGCCTTGGATCGGGCGGACCAGGAAATATCGCCCCCGAGGCTGAAGAATCAAAAACAAGCATCTCCGTGTTACGTCAGAGGCTTGGGGATAATTATTTCTACCTAAATTTTGAATACTATATCGATTTCTCAGATAAACAGAAACTCATTCTCAGGGATACCGCTGCTTCACTGATTATAAGCCTCCTGAGCATCCTTGTGATTTTAACCATCTTCATGATCACTTATCGCAATCTTATGGAAGAGAAGAGGTTATCCAACCTCAAAACAGATTTCATTAACAACATGACACATGAGCTCAAGACACCCCTTGCCACGATCACCGTAGCCGGCAAGACGCTGGAGATGCCTCAGATCAGAAGCGATGATTCAAAGATCCTGAGTACTGCAAAGCTCATCGGAAAGCAAAGTGTTCACCTGAATCAGCTTATAAATATGATCCTCGAGATAAGCATGTGGGAAAGGACAGAGTTTCAACTGGATAAAAAAACTGTCAATGTTGAGGAACTGATGAACGATATAGTTTCCAGCTTCAGGCAGGGATACGGCCATTCTGCTGTGCTTAATCAGAAATACAATTTCAAGGGAATAAATGCGGATATCGATCTTGTCTATTTCACAACTATGGTCAATAACCTTCTTTCAAACGCTGTGAAATATTGCGAAAAGGAACCTGAAATAAATATCGAGGGATTTGTAGAGGACAAGAATATCTGCATCAGCATCGCTGATAACGGTATCGGAATAAACAAGACTGATCAGAAGCATGTGTTTGACAAGTTCTACCGCGCTTCAGGTGGAAATATACATAAATACAAAGGCCTTGGACTGGGACTTTACTATGTCAAAAAAATAGCGACAGCTCACGGAGGAGATGTTACGCTTAACAGCAAACCGGGAAAAGGTAGTATATTTACAGTAACAATTCCTTATTGAAAAACTGACTTAAGCTATGAAAGTATTACTGGCAGAAGATGACAGGGATTTCGGGAACATTTTGTCACAATATGTCTCCATCAGTGGCTTTGATGTGACCCTGGCCAGAGACGGCAAAGAGGCATGGGATCTCTTCCAGCAGGAAAAACCCGATATATGTGTCCTCGATGTCATGATGCCCGAAATGGACGGATTCACGCTCGGTGAAAAGATCAAGGAGCTCCAGCCGGAGGTCCCCCTGATTTACCTCACAGCGAAAAGCCTTAAGGAAGATATTGTCAGAGGACTGAAGATAGGGGCGGATGATTATATTACAAAGCCTTTCGATCCTGAGGTGCTGATTCTTAGGATCAACAATATCCTCAGGCGTGCATATTCCTCTTCAAATGATGAATATAAGATCTCAGACACTGTTCTCAAGATAAACTCCCTCGAGCTGATCTGCGGAAATACAAGGGAGAAGCTTACCCTTAAGGAAGCTCAGCTGCTGAGGTATTTCATTGTAAATAAAAACAAAGTGCTTGCCAGGGAGGATATTCTTACTGAGATATGGGGCGAAGATGACTACTTCCTGGGCCGCAGCATGGATGTCTTCATAAGCAGGCTGAGAAAATATATTACCGAAGACAAGAACTTGGATATCAGAACGGTAAGGGGAACGGGATTCATCCTTGAAGAGCTGAATAAAGAAAGTTAAAAGTTTGTAAAGTTGAAAGCTCTTAAAGTAAAAAGTCTGAAAAGTTTTCCCTTTCAGACTTTTAACTTTATAAACTTTATGAACTTTTTACTTTCCTAAAATCTCCTTTACTTTATTATACAGATCATCTCCCCTCAGGTTCCTGGCTATGATTGTTCCTGTTTCATCGAGCAGGAAGCTAGCAGGAATTGCATTGACTGCATAAAGCCTGGCAGCAGCATTGTTAAAGTACTGAAGGTCGGAAACATGTGTCCAGGTAAGCTTATCATCAGCTATTGCCTTAACCCATTCTTCCTTGGTCTGATCAAGAGAAACTCCAAAAACGTCAAAGCCTTTCTTGCTGAATTCGTTATAGACTTTAACGACATTTGGGTTTTCACGACGGCAGGGGCCGCACCATCCTGCCCAGAAGTCAACCAGAAGAAGCTTTGAACCTATCTTAGATGAAAGTGAAACTGGATTTCCGTTTACATCATTAAGTGTGAAATCAGGAGCTTTCTGACCTATAGAGACAGTTTTCATAGCAGCAGCTCTAATGCTAAGATCCTTTACAACAGGCATTTTTGCCACATTTGTATCAAGGGCAGCAACTGCTGCTTCGATCTCCTCAGCACTCAAATCCGGAGAAAGGCTCCTGAGAAGAGTAGGTGTAAAATAGGATGACGGATTATTCTTTATGAATTCCTTCACAAGGTTAGTCATATCTTTCTCTATGGTCATGGCTTCGTCCCTTATCTTTCTCATCTGAGCGGTATCATTGCTGGCTCTTGCACCCTGATATGAGGTTACAAGTGCCTGGTAGTTGTCCGATAAAGGTTTGTTCATATCAAGATATGATTTATAGTCATCCTGGGTTTTTGATCCCGTAATTATTGCTCCGTCAAGCGAATCTAGTTTCCCGGTTATGGTGATTTCTGCATTCTCAAGAAAGAAGCTTGTCCTGTTGCGTGTATTCTGGGCAATAAGATAAACCTGTTCAGGAAATTCCACGACACCCTGCATTTTGAAGATTCCTTTATTCGAGGTTGCAGTAGCAAGAGTGTCTGTTTTATTAGAGGTTCCTCTTTTAAGAAGTAAAAATTTCAGGCTGTCTGATCCATCGATGTTTCCTTTAACTACGAAATGGGGTTCTGAAGTGCATGAAGCAACGATTGCAGCCAGAACAAACAGATAAACGATTCTTTTCATATACTCATTATTTATTGGTTATCAGATTTATGGAATTAATCGCGCAAAGATATTAATATTTATGACTCCTCAAGATAATTGTTGATCAAACTGACTGCAGCCCTGTAGGATGTGATCTTACCTTCATAAAGCAATTTCTCTATACGTGGCCTCAGGGATTTCACCTTGTCATTATTAAGGAAAGAAAACTTAAGGTATTCCAGGATCGCATCATCCATTCTGATCACTGCCTGTTCTTTTCTCCTTCTCTCAAAATATCCGTTTTCTTTTGTGAATTTCACATATTCGATGATCTTCTGCCATAATTCACTTATGCCTCTGTTAAGAACCGCTGAGCATGTTAATACTTCAGGCCGCCAGCCGGATAGAGGTGCAGGATATAGGTGAAGTGCATTCTGATAGAGAATTCTTGCTCCTCCTGCCGCGGTTTCATTATGTCCATCGGCTTTGGTTATCGCTATTGCATCTGCCATTTCCATTATACCGCGCTTTATTCCCTGAAGCTCATCTCCCGCTCCGGCTAGCATCAGAAGCAGAAAAAAATCAACCATTGAATGAACCGCAGTCTCCGACTGGCCTACTCCCACTGTCTCTACCAGGATCGTGTCAAATCCGGCTGCCTCACAAAGAATTATTGTCTCTCTTGTCTTTCTTGCGACACCGCCCAGCGTACCTGCTGCCGGCGAAGGCCTGATGAAGGCATCCGGATGAGTGCTGAGCTTTTCCATCCGGGTCTTGTCACCCAGGATGCTTCCCCTGGTTTGCCTGCTGCTCGGATCAATGGCCAGAACTGCAGTCTTCCTCCCCTCTTCCGATATGAAGATTCCCAGAGCTTCAATGAATGTGCTTTTGCCAACACCCGGAACGCCGGTTATACCAATCCTCACTGAATTTGCGCTGTGTGGAAGACACTTCTCGATTATTGCCTGGGCAGTATCATAATGCTCAGGCAATGAGCTCTCTGTCATTGTGATAGCCTGACTCAGGATTGTCCGGTTACCCGAAAGAATGCCTGATACATATTCATCGACAGAATATTTCTTTCTCCTCTTCTTTCCCTTGTCTGAAAAAACTTCCGGATTTACACTGGGAGGCTGATATACCCCTTCCTGAATATTGAGTGCGCTTTTATGAGGTTTCCTTTCTTCCATTTACTGACGGAGTCAGGCGTAAAAATAATAAAAGGGTGCCAGAATAAACGCCGGCACCCCATATATTATACGTAATTAAGGCTTACTTTGTTGCAGCAGGTGCATCAACATCGGCAGTCAGCATAAGAACTACTTCAGATTTCTTCGGATCGTTCGTATAAACATAAATTGTTTTAGTGACTTTCCCCTTGTAGGAGCCTGAGCTGAATATCGCCTTTATAGAGCTTGATTCCCCAGGCTTGATAGGTACACCAGCGAGTCCCTGCTGAACAGCAGTGCAGCCGCATGTCGCTTTTACATTTCTGATGAGCAGGTCGCTTTTACCCGCATTGGTGAACTTGAATTCGGCTTCGCCGGTGGTGGCACCGGCCATTTTGCCCAGATCAACATTTGTTGTGGCGATGTTGAATACCGGTGCTTTTTCCAGGTCCTCCTTTGTCATTGAAGAGAAATCCTCAACCAGGTTTGCAGAAACATAATACCAGACATTTTCCTGTATCACACCGTTGATCTTGATCCTGACCAGGTCATTTACATTTCCCCAGTTGTTATTCCTGGTTGCATCATAAGTCCCTTCTACGATTCCCTTCTGACCCGGCTTCAGTGTTTCAGGAGTTGTTTCCATAGTGAGATGAGGAGGAAGATTATCAAATTCAACCTTTACAGGTTCATTTGAGGTATTGATCAATTGCATAACCCTTATTTTCTTTTCAGTCTTCTTGATGTTCGTGAAAGCAAGATTAATGCTTTCGAATCTTACCGGTCCGACCGCGAAGGTGAAGAGTTCTTCAATCGTTCTTTCACGCGCAACAACTTCACCCTTAATTACGAGTACCTGAACTTCAGGCTTCGAGTTTGTATATACCGTAAGTGTTTTTGAAAATTTACCGGGACGGTCCCTGGGGTCGTAAATTGCCGTGATCTTTCCTTTCTCGCCGGCTGCTATGGGCTGTTTTGTCCATTCAGGGGTTGTGCAACCGCATGAAGCAATAATATTCTGTATCACCAGGGGAGCATTTCCGGTGTTTGATACAACAAAATCAAATTTCTGAGGGCCTGCTTCTTCCTTGAAGATTCCGAAATTATGCTCCTGTTCTGAAATTTTCATCATTGGCTGTGCAGCAACAGCAGCACTGATCACCATAACCTGAAAAAAGAGAAGTAATCTTTTCATATTTTATTAAATTGTCCGTTAAATATAATAAATCCCGGGTTTATCCGGTTTATCTACATTAACAACACCGGGCCGGAATTGGTTGCATGGGAAAGAACAAAAATCAGACCGAAAATTATGGCTGGCTTTATTCGGGGCAAAAATAATTAAAGTTTACTCTTTTTGAATATATTAAAGCATAATATCATTAGTTTTGCCACCGGAGTCCGGGTAAATGGAATAAAATTTGCTGAGAGAAACCGGTATCATCTCACCGAGGATCATAGAATGAAAAGAACCTGCAAACTGTTTGTCCTTGTCTTTGCCTTAATCATTGGTACTGATGCCAGCGGTCAGTTTTATAACGGCCACCAGATGAATTTTGGCAAGAACAGGGTCCAGTACTTCGACTATTACTGGTCGTATTACAGATTCGATGATTTTGACTGCTACTTCAATGAATACGGTCGCGACCTTGCTGATTATACAGCCGATTACGCCACAAAGAAGCTTGAGGAGATCGAGGATTTCTTCGATTACACCCTCGAAAAAAGGCTCATCTTCGTGATTTACAACAAACAGGCTGAATACAAGCAATCAAATATCGGATTGGTGACGTCGGATGAAGAAAACTATAACACCGGGGGATTCAGCCGAATCATAAAGAACAAGGTGATGCTCTACTTTGAAGGCGATCATGAATCGTATAACAACCAGATTGCAGCATCGATAACTGAAGTCCTTGTTAATGAGATCCTCTATAATGCCGATGTAAAAGACAGGGTATCAAGCTCTTCAGTAATAAACATGCCGGACTGGTTTATCAAGGGGCTCGTAAAATATGTTTCCGAAGGATGGAGCTATGAAGCAGAGAACAGGACAAAGGATGGGATCATGTCCGGAAAATACAAAAAGATCAGCCACCTGGAGAATGAAGATGCTGTCAATGCAGGCCAGTCATTCTGGAGATTTATCGGAAGCCAGTATGGCGATGCCCTCATACCCAATATTATATATATCACGAAGGTGTACAAGAATATCGATGATGGATTTTTATATGTCATCGGCAAGCAGCTGAAAGATCTTATCAAGGAATGGAATGCATATTACCGCAAGGTGTATTCCGGCGACAAGAATCTGCCGGGATATGACGAAAATATCCTGCGGACATCAAAAAAAGAACAGATCTATCAGCAGGTAAAAATCAGTCCGGACGGACAATATATTGCATATGTTACAAACGACCTTGGGAGAAAGAGGATATGGCTCTATAACTCGGTAACAGGAAAGCAGAAGATAATTTTCAGAGCCGAGCCGAGGATACATGTAGAGAGCGACCGGAGTTATCCTGTGCTCGCATGGCATCCCAGCGGAAAGATCCTCACATATATCAACGAGGAGAAAGCTGCCATTGTAATGTATTTCTACAGGATCAATGAAAAAACTACTGAAGAAAGAAATATCCTCTATTTCGACAAAATACTCGACTTATCCTACGCTCCTGAGGGCTCGAGACTTGTTTTATCGGCAGTAAAGGATGGCATCACGGATATTTATATTCATACAATCGCTTCGGGCACCAATGAGCAGATAACCAGGGATATTGCCGATGACGTGAATCCTTCTTTCCTCCGCAATTCGCCTGATGAGATTCTCTTTTCATCCAACAGGATGTCGGATACCCTGATAAGCACCGCCAGCCCCTTTGAAAAGACAGGGATGACATACGATCTTTTCACTTATAATATTAACGGTAAGGGCAATTTGCTTACAAGGCTCTCGGAAGGTAAATACACTGACAGGCTCTCAGCCTCGGAAACCACCAGAAGCAATTTTTCATATCTGGGTAACTCCAACGGAGTTGTGAACAGGTACTCTGCCTTATTTGACAGCACTATCAGTTATATAGATACAACAACACATTACAGGTATTATATCACCTCAAAGCCATTAACCAATTACGATCGCAATATTCTTGACCAATCCATCTCCAACAGTTCAGATACATATGGCGAGATACTTTACAGCAAAAGCAGATACCTGCTTGGGAAAGGTCTGATGAGCCAGTCAAAGCCGGTTCCCGAAAACGAAATTGTGACTACTGCTTTCCGCAAGGAAGATTTGAAATTGCTGCATAAAGCCGACAGCATAGAACAGATCCGCCAGTGGCTTGTAAGGGAGGACAGGAAGAGAAGAGATACTCTCACAAAGCCATTATACGAGTATTATATTACCAATGAGCCGATTGATATCAACCATTATATTTTCGAGAAAGAGAAGCAGAACTACTACGAACAGCTCTGGAGAAAAGATTATATGGATATCGATCTTGATACCGGGGAGATTGACCTCCCTGCAATCAGGATCTATGAGACATCTTTTTACAACAATTACCTGGTGAGTCAGCTCGACTTCAGCTTCCTCAACAATACATACCAGATATACAGTTCCGGTGCTCCATACTATAATCCGGGGATAAATGGACTTATCAGGTTCGGGATTATTGATCTCTTTGAGAGTTACCGGGTGACCGGCGGACTGAGGCTTTCTGCAAATTTCGACAGCAACGAGTACCTGGTAAGCGTTGAGAACCTGAAGGGCAAATTCGACAAGCAGCTGATTTTCCACAGGCTGGCCTTCCTGGGTTATAGTGGTGACACGATTTATAAAACCCATACCCATAATCTGTATCTTTCATATGCCAGGCCGATAACTCAGGCCCTGGCCTTAAAAGGAACATTGTCGTACAGATATGACAGGATTGTTCCCCTGTCGACAGAAATGGCAACCCTCAGCATGGATAACATATCCCGTCACTGGGTAAGCCTGAAAGCTGAAGTTATTTATGACAATACCCGGAAGAGGTGTATTAATATATATTATGGTACCAGGTTCAAGGTCTTCGGAGAATATTACAAGGAACTTACCACGAGAAAATCCGATATGTTTGTCGTGGGTGCTGATTTCAGAACATATACCAGAATTCACCGGGAACTGATCTGGGCCAACCGGTTTGCTGCCAGCTCCTCATGGGGTCCTACAAAGCTGGTTTATTATCTGGGAGGCGTAGATAACTGGATGGGATATTTTTTCAGCAAGTATACCATGTTCGACAGTTCGATACCTGTAAATCCGGATGTTAACTACGGTTTCCAGGCTCTGGCCACAAATTTGAGAGGATTCAGCCAGAATGTCAGGAACGGGAACAATTTTGCATTGATAAACAGTGAGATCAGGTGGCCTGTTGTAAGATACCTCGCAGGACATCCGCTGAGATCCAATTTCCTGAACAGCATTCAGGTTGTGGGATTCGGGGATATCGGGACTGCGTGGACCGGATTATCGCCTTGGTCGGGTGAAAATGCATACGATGATCAGATCCTTGAAAACGGACCGGTAAAGGTTACGCTGGATTCCAACAGGGCGCCCATAGTTGCAGGATTTGGTGCCGGTGCAAGAATGCAGCTGCTTGGATATTTCATCAGGGCCGACTGGGCATGGGGCATTGAAAATAATTATATCCTCCCAAAAATGTTTTATCTCTCCTTCAGCCTCGATTTCTAGGCATGATAATTGTATATTACATCTGTAATTTTTTAATTTAAAAAAAATGGATAAATTTGTGCGATTCTTGCACATTTAATTAACTAAATATCATAGATATGGCTTACAAAATCAACGAAGATTGCACTGCATGCGGCACCTGCATCGACGAATGCCCTGTCGAAGCAATTACGGAAGGGGACATCTATAAAATTAATCCGGATATTTGCACTGACTGTGGTGCATGTGCCGACGTTTGCCCGGTTGAGGCAATTCACCCTGAACAATAAGCAATTGGTAAAATTTTTAAATTGTTGGCAGGGGCGCATCTGAGATGTGCCCCTGCGTATTTTATTACGGATTGTATTTTGCCTTATCCAGGATATTCTGGATATCTGTGTTTTTCATCATCTCTCCGATTGTAACCACCCTGTTCCTTGCCATATATGATTCAATTATCCTGAATCCAAGCCAGACTGCAGCCTTGCCGGGCGATTCATTTGTGAAGTAGCTTGTAAATGGAGCCTCGCCTGTCAGCTTCCTGATAATGAACTTGTCGCTGCTGAAAAGAAGATCATTCTCAATCAGATAAGTCCACATCTGGTCTTCATTGTTCCTGCAGAATTTCATCTGAGCCTGTGTAAACCCGAAAAGCAATGTATCATTTATATCAGGGATCATGCATTTTTCAAAGTACCTCAGCTTTCCTTCATGAATCATCTCCGACAGTACATTATCGGAAGGATAATGCATATCCTCCAGGTTCCATAGTTTTGTTCCCCAGGCATACATACAGTCGGGAACAATATTCCACGAATTCATCCTTGCGGCAATATATCCGTAAATCTGAAGACCAGGATAATATTCACAATTACGTCCAAGGTACCTGTCGAGACTTATTCCCAGAACCGAGTCTGCTGTTATGATGCTTCTGTTGAAGCCGGTAATGCAGGTAAATACACCAGGGATGGAGTTACCCGGAAAATAAAAGGAATAATGACTGAAAGCCTTTCCAAGATCCCTCTCCAGGGAACTGATGTCAGGATAAGCCCGGGAGACTGCTGCATATACTTCGTTATTAAGCTTATCCGTGCAGAATCCTGTAAGATAATCTTCAAATGTTTTATCCTTCGTATCGCCTGCATCTATTACATAGCTGAAATACTGAAGAAAATCGCCATATTTTTCCCTGAGTACCGGCAATGAATCCTTTATTGCAGAAGGGTCAAGCCTGAAAAGATCATTCTCGAGTCGCTTAACCTCAATATCTGCCTTAACAGAAGAATTAATGACACTGTACCGGTTTCTCTTGCACGAAAAAAGACCTGACAGGCTGATTAGCAATATTATACCAAGGACAAAACGACCTTTCATAGTGTTATGGATTTAATCGTTCTAAAATTAAGGACTTTTTATCATAGCAACAACTGTGGTCTGCCACACAATAACATTTGCTATTATTTGTTAATTTCGCGGTGGAAATGTTACCAATAATTTAAGACACATTACAATGATACTGAAATCCAAGCAGCTAAGTGTTTTATTACTATTGATACTTTTACCGGCCGGGTTGATCGGTCAGCGCAGAGACAGACCTCCGATGGGACCTTTAATCAAATTCGGAATTCATGCCGATCCGGTAATAAGCTGGTTCTCATCCGATATGGATTCAGTCAGAAACGACGGAGCCAGGTCAGGTTTTAATTTCGGGATTTCATTGTACAGGTATTTTGGCCCGAATTATGCAGTTTCCACCGGAATAAATATCATAAGCGCAGGAGGAAGGCTTGTAAGCGATAGAACGAGCCAGTTCAATCTTTCACAAAATAAGGATTATAACGTAGCAGCGGTTCCAGCGAAAGAAGCAATCGTGTACAAGATCCAATACCTTTCAATCCCAATAGGCCTGAAATTACAGACAAACCAGATCGGTTACATTACTGTCTTTACAGACTTTGGAGTTGACCCAAAATTAGTCGTTGGAAAAAAAGTCGACATACCATCCAACCGAATAAATAATCAGAAGGCACCAGAAGAGGTTAAGAATTTTAATATCTCATATCACATCATGGCAGGAATTGAATATGCCATTGGCGGCAATACTGAAATTGTTCTGGGTGTCGGTTTCGACAATAACTTTGCTGATATTACAAGGGATCTTGAGGACGATCCATATAATCAATTTATAGACAAAATATCTCATAAAATGATCTCGATAAGACTGGGGATCAATTTTTAATTCATAGCAGGATGAAGATCTCCGTTGCACAGATAAACTATCATATCGGCAACTTCGAAAGGAACAAATGCCTGATAATCGATGCAATTGAAAAGGCTAAGGCTGAAAGATCGGACCTGGTCATTTTCTCTGAGCTGTGTGTGCCGGGATATCCTCCGCTGGACCTTCTTGACCGGATAGACTTCATCGAAAAATGCGCGGAAACAGTAAAGGAAATTGCCGGACACTGCACAGGAACAGCAGCAATTATCGGATCGCCAACCATAAATCCAAATCCGGAAGGGAAAAAGCTGTTCAATTCAGCGCTTGTGCTGTCTGAGGGAAAGGTCATCTTTTCAACTAACAAGGCGCTCCTTCCGACATATGATATCTTCGATGAATACAGGTATTTTGAGCCTGAAAAAAGATTTTCAGTCTTTGAATTCAAAGGCCTGAGGCTTGCAATCACCATATGTGAGGATTTGTGGGATGAACAGCATTTCGATAATGATTTTGAAAAAAGAAGGCTTTATACTATCTCACCGATGGAGGAACTAGCCAGGCAGCATCCTGACATTATTATAAATATTTCAGCATCTCCTTTTTCACATTCAAAGACCGCAGCAAAGGCAGAGATATTCAAATCGAAGGCAAAAAAATTCAGTATCCCAGTTGTTCAGGTAAACCAGACCGGTGCAAATACCGAGCTTATATTTGACGGGGCTTCCATGATAATAAACAGCCGTGGAGAAATGTGGCGCCGGCTGCCATTTTTTGAAGAAGCCTTCGCTACTTTCAACTCTGACGAAATAATTGCAGGGACAAAGCCGGATGGAGATGTAATAAGAGAGCCTATCGATCTTATACATAAAGCTCTTGTAACAGGTATACGAGATTATTTCTCAAAGACGGGACTGCAAGGTTTCATCCTTGGATTGTCGGGCGGAATAGATTCCGCCCTCTGCCTGACACTTGGGGTCGAAGCGCTGGGAAACGAGAATGCACGGGCATTGCTGATGCCTTCGAGATACTCTTCGGAACATTCAGTAAAGGATGCTGTGGATCTGGCAAATATCCTCGGAGTCAAGTACGATATCGTCAGCATTGAGAAACCATTTACAGCTTTCGGAGAAATTCTCGGGCCTCTTTTCAACGGAAAAAACAGCGATGTGACTGAGGAGAATATTCAGGCAAGGATCAGGGCAGTTTTGCTTATGGCTGTATCCAACAAATTCGGATGCATACTTCTGAATACCTCGAATAAAAGTGAGGCAGCCGTGGGTTACGGAACTCTCTATGGCGACATGGCGGGAGGAGTGTCTGTGCTTGGTGATGTCTATAAAACAGACATTTACAGACTTGCAGCATACATAAACAGGGAGAACATGATCATCCCTGAGAATATAATTAAAAAGCTTCCATCTGCCGAGCTGAAACCAAATCAGTTCGACACTGATTCTCTTCCCGAATACAAAACTCTCGATTCAATATTATATCAGTATATCGAGCTCCAGAAACCTGCTGACCGGATATCAGGAGAAGGGATTGACCGGGCTACGGTCGAAAGAGTGATCAGGATGATCAATTTCAATGAATATAAAAGGTATCAGGCCCCGCCTGTTCTCAGGATATCGTCAAAATCTTTTGGTGACGGCAGAAGGATGCCACTTGTAGCAAGGTACTAGTTCAGAATTTACTCCCTGAAAAAGACTCTTTTAACTCTTGAAGGAATTGATGTAAGTATCTCGTAAGGTATTGTCTGGCATTCAATGGCTAGCTCGTCGATATGGATATTCTCACCGAAAATTTCTGCTTCATCGCCGGCTTCTGCATTTATTCCTGTGATGTCGACCATACACATATCCATGCATACATTGCCTATTATCGGGACCCTTTTGTTCCTGATCAGCAGATTGCCATTCCTGTTGCCAAGCTTCCTGTTCAGTCCATCGGCATAACCCACGGGGACGATACCAATTACACGCTCTTTGTCTGATACATCTGCACAGCCATACCCTACCGGCTCTCCTGCAGGGATCCTTTTCACCTGTGATATCCTGGACTTAAAGCGTCCTGCCGGTTTAAGGTTCAGTCCGCTGAATTCGCCAGCGCCGTAAATGCCGATCCCGGGGCGAACCATTTCGAACTGGTATTGAGGGAAGCGCACAATCCCTGATGAATTGCATATATGTCTCAGAAAGGGGTATCCTGCAGCTTCTTTGATCTTTGCAACTGCTTCAAGGAAAACCCTGGCTTGCCGGTTTGTAAAATCATCAAATGCCGGATCCTCGCTGGCTGCAAAATGTGAAAAAACTGAAGCTATCTTAACCGACTCTGCCGATCTGAACAAAGGGGTAAGTTCATCTATCTCTTCGGGCATAAAGCCAAGCCTGTGCATTCCAGAATCTATCTTGATATGAACCGGATATTCAACCAGTCCATGCCGTGAAGCCGCCTCTTCAAACTTCTCAAACGAGGAAAGGCTGTATATTTCAGGTTCCAGATTATACCTGATCATTAATTCCGAAGATGATGGATCAGGATTCATTACCATTACCGGAAGTGTCACACCTGCATTTCGAAGCTCGACACCTTCATCGGCATAAGCCACTCCAAGATAGGTTACCCTGTGATATTCAAGCAGTGATGCAATTTCTGCCGGCCCTGCTCCGTAAGCAAATGCCTTTACCATTGCCATGATACGGGTTCCGGGTTCGAGATGGCGTCGGAATTCGTTGAGATTATGCGCAATGGCGTCGAGGTTGACTTCAAGTACCGTCTGATGAACCTGCTGTTCGAGCAGCTTGCCAATCTTTTCAAATTCAAATCTCCTTGCACCTTTTATCAGGATGATCTCACCCGAGAAATCTGAGGGATTAAAGTGATGTATAAACTCTTCGGTCGAATAGAAAAACACCGATGCCGGATCGAATAATGAGCTGTTTCCGGAAAGTGATGGTCCTATTCCGATGAACCTGTCGATCCCGGCTTTTCTGATCCCTGATGCCACCTCACCATACATCTCTTTCTGATTCCTTCCGCTTTGAACAAAGTCGGACAGGATAAGCGTAGTTTTCCTGCTGTTCTGAACTTTAAGGAAGTCAATTGCCATTCCCAGTGATCCCGGATCTGAGTTATAGTAATCCTCTATCAGAAGGCAATTGTTGATACCCGTTTTCATCTCCATCCTCATTGCGACTGACACGAGTGATGACAATCCTTTCCTGATGATCTCAGGATCAGTGTTCAGGGCCATACAGGCTGAGGCCGCTGTAATGGCATTCTCGACTGAGGCGCGGTCGGCAAAGGGAATAATGAAATCGCTGGTTATCCTCCTGAATGTCATTTCAATCCTGGTTCTGTTTCCCTCAAGGGCTGACTTCCGGACACTGATAGCAGCTTCCTTGTTGCTGAATGACCAGTCGATAAGTTCCTTTGAGCTGAATTTCCTGTCCTTCTTCAGCAGCTTGTGAATAAGCTCCTGATCGCTGCAATATATTATTAAAGAGGCATTTTCAAATAGTTTCAGCTTTTCCCTGGCCTTGGCCTCATTATCAGGGAAATTTTCGCTGTGGGCATCTCCTATGTTTGTAATTACTCCAATATCGGGATTGATTATCTTCTGAAGTTTTTCCATTTCTCCGGGAAAAGAGATACCTGCTTCAAAAATCCCCAGCCGGAATTTTTCATCCAGCTTCCATACAGAGAGAGGTACACCGATCTGTGAATTATAGCTTTTGGGGCTTCTGATCACCGGAATTGCAAGGCCAAGTATATCTGCCATCCATTCCTTTACGATTGTTTTCCCTGCACTGCCGGTCACAGCTACTACCGGTGATTTGAATTTTTTCCTTTTATAGGCTGCAAGCTCCTGAAGCGCCGTGATTGTATTTCTTACCTCAATAAATGACACGTCTACGAACCTTTCCAAATTATCCGGAAGTTTTTCCACAATAAATGTCCGTACACCTTTCTTATAAATATTCTCTATAAAAAAATGTCCGTCATGGTTCTTTCCCTTTATTGCAAAAAATGCAAGTCCTTCGGTAAAGCTTAGCTGCCTGCTGTCGGTTACTATATCGGTAAAGGAGATATCTGGTTTCCCGGTCAGCTTTCCGTTTACAATCTGTGAAATGTCTGTGCTGGTCATTTCCTTTTATTCCCGGAAGAATCCGGTTATTTCTTTAAAGATTCATTATAGCAGCTCCTGCAAAGTGGTTCGTACTTATCCTTTTCGCCAAGCACTACTACCTGGTCCTCATCTGATTTCCTGAATGAATATTGTGCAAGGTTTCCGCACCTCATGCATATGGCATGAACCTTTGTAACAAACTCGGCTGTTGCCAGAAGAGCAGGCATCGGACCGAAAGGATTCCCCATGAAATCCATGTCAAGGCCGGCTATCAAGACTCTTATCCCATTATCGGCCAGCTTGTTGCAGACTTCCACAATGGCATTATCAAAAAACTGGGCTTCATCGATCCCGACCACATTTACATCGCCTGCATAAAGGAGAATAGCAGAGGCATTGTCTACCGGGGTCGATACGATTGATTTGTCATCGTGCGATACAACTCTTGTCTCCGAATATCTTTTATCGAGCGAAGGTTTGAATATTTCAACTTTCAACCCTGCAAACTGTGCCCTGCGAAGCCTTCTGATCAGTTCTTCTGTCTTGCCGGAGAACATTGATCCTGTTATGACCTCTATCGAGCCCCTCTTTCCGGTCGCTCTCACTGAATTCTCGAGAAAATCCATCTTCAATTAATAAATGTGGACGGGTACCAAATTGTAAATATATTCCGTTATCAGAGAGGAATATTATTTACTTTTGCAAAATAAGGAATTTGGTTCGTTTTATTTATATCAAAATATGGATTTCAATAAAACTGTTGATTTAATCATAAGGGACCTTGAAGAAGCCAGGGAGATAATTGACGATCTGAAAAATTATCCGGGAGTTCCTGTCATCCAGATAGAGATGGCCAGATCAAAATGCCGGAACGCTGCCGAAGTGATCGCCCTATTAAAAGAGAAGCAGAATCCTCCAAAGACCGAAGACCGAAGACCGAAGACCGAAGTTAAAAGTCCGAAGTCAGAAACCAGTAGTCCGATGAAAGATTATGAAAACCCAAAGCCAGAAATTACAATTAATGAGCCGATAGCCGCAAGCCGCGAGCCGGTTACCGGTATTTTCGCTGACATTTTCGATAGCCTCACTGACAATCTGAACGAAAAGCTTGGAAGCCTGAGGGATGATAATGATGTTCCTGATTACCTTAAGTCAAAGCCGCTGGTAAACCTTTCTCAGGCGATAGGAATAAATGACAGGTTCCTTTTTATCAGGGAGCTTTTCAACGGGAATTCCGAATCGTACAGTCTGGCAATTATAAAAATAGACGAAGCGAAGAGCCTGTCAGATGCAAAAGCGTTAATGCTGAGCTTTACCGGAGATAAGAGTGAAAGCGAAGCAGGCATGCAGCTTCTGGATCTGGTTAAACGCAAATTCCCCGCAGATGAGTAAGCTGTTTCTTGTCCCCACCCCTATTGGGAATCTCGGTGATATGACTTTTCGTGCCATTGAGGTGCTTCAAAGTGTCGATCTGATACTTGCCGAAGATACCCGGCAGTCAGGAAAGCTGCTTCGTCATTTCAATATAAAATCGCCGCTTCAGTCTCATCATATGTATAATGAGCACAAAAGCGTCGAAGCAGTCTGTAACAGGATCCTGGCTGGCGAGAAAGTCGCATTGATCTCAGATGCAGGTACACCCGGGATATCCGATCCTGGATTCCTGATAGTGCGGACGTGCATTCAGAAGGGTATCCCGGTTGAGACCCTCCCGGGCCCCACCGCACTGATACCTGCCCTGGTAAATTCAGGCCTGCCATGTGAGAGGTTCTGTTTCGAAGGATTTCTTCCACAGAAAAAAGGCAGGAACAAGAGACTGACAGCTCTTGTGGAAGAGACCAGGACAATGGTCTTTTATGAGTCGCCGTTCCGGATTGTTAAAACCCTCGATGAGCTTGCCATTCACCTGGGACCTGAAAGAGAGGCATGCGTTTCACGTGAGCTGAGCAAAGTGTTTGAGGAGAATATCAGGGGCTCATTATCTTATCTGTCAGATCATTACAAGAGCAAACCTCCGAAAGGAGAAATCGTCATAGTGGTAGCCGGAAAAAGAGATTGAAATGATCAGAGCTATTCTACTTTACTGTTCAGTATTCTTCGCTTCAACTGCGCTTCATGCTCAGATTCTCAAGGGCAGGATAACCAATCAGGCCGGCGATCCTGTTCCTTATGCAACAGTTTACATCCAGGAGCTAAGGCAGGGCACAACCGCAAATACAAAAGGAGATTATGAGCTGAAGCTTGATGCTGGCAAGTACCAGGTTCAATTCCAAAGCCTTGGTTACGGACCGGTAATTTCCACTGTTACAATAAGCAGAGAACCGGTTATAAAGGATGTTGTTCTTCCGCTCCAATATTATATGATACCCGAAGTCAGGATCAGTGCAACAGGCGAGGATCCGGCATACAGCATAATTAGGAAGGCCATAGGTATGGCACCCTACTACCTCAACAACATAAGCTACTACAAGGCAGATGTTTACCTTAAGGGAAATTTCGTTGTAAACAAGATGCCAAAGCTGTACCAGAAGGCGATGAACAAGGCAGCCAGGGAAGAAGAGAAACAGGGAGGCACACCCGTCATAATTAAAGAGGGTGATGTTTATCTTATGGAATCGTTCAATGAGATTGAATTCACAGCACCTGATAAGTATGTTCAGAAGGTGATATCAGTCAACAGCACTTTCCCTTCTTCCGGGGATGATATCTCTCCAATGGATTTTATAAATGCAAGCTTTTACCAGCCGCTTATTGCCGAGATGGCCATTTCTCCGCTATCTCCGCAGGCATTTTCATATTACAAATTTCAGTACCTGGGAGCCACACCTCAGGGAGATGTGACAATAAACAAGATACGCGTCATTCCGAAAATGAAAAGCCAGCAGCTTTTCGAAGGAACGATTTACATAATTGAGGATCTCTGGTGCATCCAGAGCCTTGATCTTACTAATGACAACATCATGGGTAAGATAAACGTCCAGCAATTATATATACCTGTGCGCGATGAAATATGGATGCCTGTAAGCCATAAATTTGTAATAAATGTAAGCATTGTCGGCGTAAAGGCTGATGTCGGTTACGCAGGGTCAGTGAAATATCTTGAAGTGAGGCCAAACACATCGCTGAAAAGGCCTGAATCTGTCACATCCGGTTTTAATAAAATGCAGGCTCAGAACATACCCGGAGTCCCTGTCTCAAAAAATCAGGAGAAAATAGAAGAGCTTCTCCGGAAGGATGAGCTAAACAACAGGGATATGATTAAGCTGTCAAAGATGATGGACCAGGAATCTAAAAAGGCTCAGCCCGACAGCGTCAGGAATAACCTCGAGATAAAGGACAATTACAAGCGTACCGTGGAGAAGGATGCAAACAAAAAAGACAGCACTTACTGGGCTGAAATAAGACCAATACCATTGTCGGATATTGAGACGAAAAGCCTCAGACTCCGCGACAGTGTAAAAACAGGTACTTCGCTGATAAAAAGCCAGACTTCCGGGGATTCCGTTTCCCTGACTGTTCAGAAAAAACAGAAAAGCAAATTCGGCAAAGCAATTAACAATATTGCAACCGGACATACCTGGTCTGATACCACAGGGCTCAGGTTCTACTTTAACGGGCTTGTAAATATGCAGAGCCTTAGTTTTAACACTGTCGATGGCTTCAGGTACGGGACAGACTTCAGGATCACAAAAAGCTGGAAAAACATTACTTCACTTACAATTGCTCCTGATCTGAAATGGGCTTTCAGCCGTCAGACACTGCTATGGAGGGTGAATGGCAATTTCAGCTTCGACAGGATGAAGCAGAGATCGGTCTTTTTTAACACCGGGATGCTTAGCAGGGATATTTCGAATAGCGGAGGAATAAATCCGTTTCTTAACTCTGTCAGCTCCTTATTCATGGAAAGGAACTACCTTAAGGTTTATGATTCAAGATACCTTTTCATCGGTTACAGGTCAGAGATAACCAATGGCCTCAGCCTCTCTCTGATTGGAGGTTACGAAGACCGTAGAATGCTTGAGAATACGACTGGTTATAAATTCGTAGATACAAAAAGGGATTACACAATAAATGTTCCCGTAAACAGCTACCTCGACAGTACCGCGAATCCGGTATACGGCCTCCGTGACCAAAGGCATCTCGAATTTGCGGTGACTGTTACTTATACTCCGATGCAGAAATACAGCCTCTGGAACGGAGCCAAGGTAAACAGGGGATCTGACTGGCCTACATTCGGATTGACATGGAAACACGGCATCAATGAGTTTCCTGAGT
>Ga0209450_10000147_pt1 | contig 39800 bp, 33 predicted proteins | sample FrelakmetLWP11LW_FD_187149 | JGI IMG/M metagenome (GOLD analysis project Ga0209450, IMG submission 187149) | Freshwater lake sediment microbial communities from the University of Notre Dame, USA, for methane emissions studies - LWP11 LW (SPAdes)... | ecosystem: Environmental > Aquatic >...
GTGCATCCTGGCTGAACATGATCGAACGGTTCTTCCGGGATCTGAGCGAAAAGGCCCTGAAGCGAGGCAGCTTCTACAGCGTCGATGACCTCATCGGTGCGATCGATGAATACATCAACCAGCACAATGCCGACCCCAAACCCTTTATCTGGACCGCCTCGGCCACCGACATCCTCGCCAAGGTGAAGCGGGCGCGAAAGGTACTGAATAAGTTATAGACTGTTAGGCGGGGACCACTAGATAGAATGCCTTGCTGATCGTGATCTCCATCTGCGCGTTGCCGTTCACCCATTTGCCAATGGGCAACCCTTCGTCATCGTCGCGGTCCCTCGCATCCGCATGGCTACCCATCAGAAACGTCCCCGCCGGAATCTGAATCAGCTTGAGCGTCACCTTGTCGCCAAGGTCCAGGGCCAATTCCTTGGCCTTAGCCGGGCGGGAGCAAGCCGACGGCACCTGGGCTGTTGAGCCCTTCTTGTCGCAGGCACTCTGGGCTGTTGAGTCCTTCTTGTCGCAGGCACTCAGAGCCGTAAACATACCCGCCGCGAGCAAGGTCAAGGAAATCATCTTGAGCACGCTATGTCTCCTGTTCAGGTCAAGATAAGATAATAACGCTTCCAGGAACAGAAATAGCGTCAGGATTCGTTTTATTGACGAATAACGGTTGCAGATTCAAGAGTTTCCCGATCAGGACGACGCTCATCTGCTGACGGCCAGGTGCTACGTCGAAGGCAACGCGCTGCGGGCGAAGCTGGCCTTGGCCAGGGCACGATCTATTCCATGAGCACGAAGACCGCCCGGCTGGCAAGGACCAGAGCCATGCGCGCCGGAGGTTACACCAGTTGGTCCAGGCCGCCCAGCCCGATGACTTCATGGCTGAAGAACGGCTCGGCGTAGGCCGTGCCGATACGTCCGCCGAAGTAGGCATTCAGCGTGCGCACCATCTGGGGTACGGGGCTGCTGTTGATGCCAAACTGCGAGTGATAGGCCTGCACGGCGTTCATCTTGCGCTCGATCTGGGCGCTGATGTCGATGCAGAAGGTGGGCATGAAGCTGGCCAGCAGGTGCGTGCAGTAATAATAGAGGATGCGCTTGGGATGGTGGGGCGGGCCGGCGATGTCGCTGCGCGTGAGCTTGGCGTCGAAGCGGGCGTCTTCGCCGATGCGTGTGACCGCGACGTGGTCGGGATGGGCGTCGACCGGGTAGGGCAGGAACAACCAATCGGGACGGTGGACCCGGATGGCGGCGGCCATGCGGTGGCGGTTTTCCAGCGAATGCACGACCTGCCGGTTGGGCAGCCCCAGCAGCGAACGCTGCACGCCCAGAATCTGGGCGGCCGCGGCAGCCTCGGCGGCGCGGGTCTGGGGCGAGCCGTGGGGGGTGGGTTCGCCGTTGGTAACATCCAGCAGGTGGATACGGTGGCCCTGCTCGGCCAACCGCGCGATCGTGCCGCCCATGCCCAGTTCCTGATCGTCAGGATGCGGGCCGATGACAAGGATCGAAGCCATAGGCGCTATTCTATTCCAAACTCGGCGGCCAGGCGCCGGCCCAGCGCCATGGCCACATCATCCACATCGTCTTTGTTACCGGAGGTGACACACCAGGCGCAGTTGGCCGCGGCCCAGGCCGCCTGACGCTGAGCGGCGAAAGCAGCGCCTTCCATGGGCGTGGCCAAAGACGCCACCAGGCCCTCAAGGCCCGAGGGCAGCGAGGCGCACTGCTCCTGATACTGGGCGGTTTGGGTGGCCAGCGTAAGGATGGGACCCAGCCTGGCCCACGACTTGGCGAAGCGGTCCATGGCGGCACTGCTGTCGCCAATAAAGCCGGCCAGGGCATCGCGCGTGGCCTGGGCGCAGGGCCAGAGCAATAGCCGTACGCTGGCGGGCTGCAAGCGCCAATCCACCCAGCGAACCAGGGCCGTGCGGTCCTCGCAAAGCGCTTCGGCCGGTCCCGCCTGGTGCAAGGCGCGCACAAGCCCCAGCAGCGCGGCCAGCCGTCCCAGGCGCAGACGATCTATGTCGGGGGAGCTGATCAGGTCGCTGACCAGCGAGCGCCACTTGGCATCGGCAGCGGCCATCTGGCCACCGGCCCAGTGCTTATCAACGGCGGCGGGCAGGGGGCCCATGGCCGACAGGTCCGAGGCGATCTGCGCCAGGCGCAGAAAATCCTCCAGCCAGCGCGAGGCGTCCGTGGGCTTGCCGGTGCCGACGGCCGCGGCGGCGGCCAGCAGGCGCTTCTCCAGGGCTCCGGCGGGGCGAGGCTTGAACGCCTGCAGGGCTTCCAAGGCCGCCGGCGCCTGGTCAAGGCGCTCCAGCAGATCGACAGCGCGGCGCATTTCGTCCACTTCCCGCTCCAAGTCGGCCAAGGACAGCCCCGACTGCGGAATTTCCGCTACCAGCGACAGGAACTGGGTTGTGCTCTGTTCGGCGAGTTTCTCGACCTCTTCGGTGGGCTTGCGCAGACCGGCCAGCGACGCCGTTTGGCGCGGCCGTTTGTCCAGGCGGTTGCGCTGCTGGGCAAAGCCCTCAACAACGCCCATCGTCCGCGATGCCTCGGGATGGCCGTGGACCAGCGCCAGCAGCGGCGACAAGGCGCTGCGCAGGTTCTCCTTCAGCTCCAGTTGGCCCAGCCGTGCTGAGAACTGCTGGTAGCGTCGCAGGGCCAGGAGGCGATTGCGCCCAGCGCCATGTGTGCGGGTGTCCAGGTACAGCACCAGGCCATCGGTGAGTTGTGTTTCCAACGAGGCGCGAATCTGGGGTGTGGCGGTGCCGGCGCTGATCCCCTGGGCGAGGTCCACCGCCAGTTCCAGAAAACGCGATTCGCCTTCCGTCGCCGCCGGTGCGGCCGCGAGCCGGGCCAGCTCAAGAATCTGGGTACGCAGGGTCGGCGAAACGTTCAAGCGCTGGGCCTGCTCGGCCAACTGCCGGATGGTTCGCGGCGCGGCGGACGTGGTGGCGCTGCGGTTGCGGACCGCGGGCAGCGGTTGGGGGCGCATCCCGCGGGGTAAGGTCCCTGCTTGAGTGCTGGTGAATGCGACCAGGATGGCGCTGAAGCGGCGGCTGACCTGGTCCAGCTCCGTAGCGGAGGCGCCGTCAGTCAGCGCGCCGGCAAGCTGGTGTAACTGGGTGGCCGCGTCCCCCTGGGCCTTGGAGGGCTGGCCGGTGCCGCTGTCCAGAGCGGCCTCCACGGCCGCGGTTGCATCGACAAACAACTGCGAGCGAAGCCACGCGGCGGCTTGCAGGTCGCTCTCGGATTTGGCGGCTTGGGCAGCGGCAAAGGCCCAGCGAATCAATACGCGCAGGTCGATCTCGACCTCGAGCCGCCACTTGGTTTGCTCATTGGCCCCGGCTCGCTTGAGCAGGCGCGCGGCCATCTGACGTTCCATCCCGGCCAGTTCGTATGTCAGCATCGGCTGCACCGACGGAGCGCTGGTCCTGGTGCGAGCTTTGGACGTGGGGGCCGCGCCCAGCAGCGCCAGCAGCAGGGGCACCGCGCAAAGGGGCCAGCACGAAAACCGGTGTCGCGGGTGTGGTTGCATTTAACTACCTCGGTGACGAAAACGCCCGCTGAGCAGCATTTCGTAAAGCCGCTGCAGCGCCAAAACCATGGTCGCCGTGCCAAAACGGTCCAACGCGAATTGGCGCCCGGCCTGGCCCATGCGCTGGCGCAGGCCGACATCATTCAGTAATACCATCAAGGCGTCGTTGAGTTGGCGGCGGTCGAAGGGCGGCAGCACAAAACCGCTGGTGCCGTGCAGCAGCCCCTCGCGGTTGCCGTCGATGTCATAGGCCACCACGGGCTTGGCGGCCAACTGGCCCTGAACCACGGCCCGGGCCAGTCCCTCGCGGCGGGAGGGGTGGACCAGGATGTCCATCACGTTGGCCAATTCGGCAATGCGCTGCGGCGGCACCAGGCCGGTCAGGATAAAGCGATCTTGCAGGCCGAGCTGGCTGATCTGGCGTTCGAAGCGCGGGCGCAGCAGTCCATCGCCGACCCAGAGAAACCGAAGCTGCGGAAACCGTTGGCACAAAGCGGGAGCCAACTGCAGCAGGTCATCGTGGCCCTTGAGGTCAAACAAGCGGGCGATGGTGCCGACCACCACGTGCGAATCGTTCAGACCCAAAGACGCCCGCACAACGGCCGGGGCCACCGGCGGCTGGACAAACGGTTGAGTGTCCATCCCGCTGTAGATGGTGACATATTGCCAAGGGCGGCCGACGTGGGCGGCCAGCGACTGGCGGGTCATGGCATCGGCCACGCAGACGATGGCGCTGGTGATAGGCGCGGTCACCTGTTCGGCCACGCGGTAGGCCAGGTTGACGATGGCCGACGTGGAGGCGGTAAACGCCAGGCCGTGGACCGTGTGCACGATCGCCGGCACGCCCGCGGCGTGCGCGGCCCAGCGGCCGATGATGCCGGCCTTGCTGGAATGGGTGTGGACCACGTCGGGGCGCAGCTCTCGCAGTCGCTGCACCAGCCGGCCGTAGGAAGCCAGGTCCTTGCCCGGCAGAATAGCGCGGCGCATCGGGCCCAGAATTTCCACGCGATAGCCGCCCGCCTGGGCGCTTGGCAAGAGCGACCCTTCGGGCCCCAGGGGCGGACCGGAGATGAGCGTAACCTGGTGTCCGGCGGCATGCTGGCCTTGGCAACTGAGGAGGGTATTTTCCTGGGCCCCGCCGACGATCAGCCGCGTGATGATGTGAACGATTTGCATGGGCCGGCGGCCACGCCTTGCGCCCAGGTGGGCATCAGTGTTTGAACGAGTCCACCAGGTCCGCCGCCGGACCCGTATCGTGCGTCGCCAGGGTTTTGCGGCCGCCGTAGCGGGCGATGTTCTCCTGGATGAACCGATCGTATTCCTCGCTGTCGATGGGCAGGTCCACGCCCTTGCGCTTCAGGCCCGACAGCAGCATGGCATTGCCGATCTCCAGGCCCTTGGCTCCGTCAGGGCCCGGAGCCACCAGCGGCTCATCATGCAGCACCGCGCGCACGAAATTTTCCACGACCGCGCGGTGCGTTTCATTGAGCGTCCCGCCGGCGGGCACCGGAATGTCGATCCTTTCGACGGGCACCTTCGGGAATGACTGCTGGCTGTTGCGCAGTACATCGCTGACGCTTTCCAGCGTGCGATGGAAGATGATGCGGCCGTCTTCGACCACCACGCGCCCGCGGTCGCCGCAGATTTCCAGGCGGTTGGTGCCAGGGGCTTCGCCGGTGGCGGTGACGAAGTGTCCCACGGCGCCGCCGGCGTATTCCAGGATGGCGCTGACCTCGTCCTCGACCTCGATGGGGTGGGTCTTGCCGATGCTGGCCACCGCCGTGACGCGTTGGGGCATCATACTGGTCAGCCAGTAGAGCAGGTCCAGGTTGTGGATGCACTGGTTGATGACCACACCGCCGCCTTCGCCGGCCCAGGTGGCCCGCCAGCCACTGGAGGCGAAATAGGCCCACGGCCGGAACCAGTCGGTGGCCAGCCAGGTGATGCGCGACAGCGGGCCGAGCCGGCCCTGGCTGATCAGTCCGCGCAGTGTCTGGTAGACGGGGTTGAGGCGATACTGGAAAACCACGCCGAATTTCAGATGGGCGGCGCGGGCGTGGGCTTCGTTGAGTCGCCTCGCCTGGCCGATCGTCACGGTGATCGGCTTTTCGCACAGCACATGGATATTGCGGGCGAAGGCGGCGGTGGCGATCTGCTCATGCGAATAGTGGGGCGTGGCGATGATGACGGCATCCACCAGCCCGGAGTCCAGCAGCTCCTGGTAATTGGCAAAGGGCTTGGCCGGGGCAGCGTTGAAGGCCGCCGCCCGCTTGGGATCAAAGTCGCTGACGGCCGTCAACGCGGCGCCGCTCACGTCATTGAGATAGCTGGCGTGAAACGTGCCGATGTTTCCCAGGCCGATGATGCCGAAGCGGACTTGGTCCATGTCAACCGACTCCTGACGTTCGCTGTTGAGCCAACAGATACGGGCCGCGGGCGGCGGTGTCAATCAGCTTGGTGTCGCGGTGTCCGCAAAGCGTATCCACTGCAGATATAGCCCGTGGGCGGGGGCGGTGGGGCCGCTGCTGCGGCGGTCCCTGGCCAGGAGCATCTGCTGCACGTCGGCGGGGCTATAGCGGCCCAGACCCACCTGCACCAGGGTGCCGACGATAATCCGCACCATGTTCCAGAGAAAGCCGGTGCCCTCGATGCCGATGACCAGCCGCGGCGGACGAAAGCGCACGTCACAACCCAGGACCGTGCGCACCGTGGTGGCGCGGCCGTGGCCGGGTTTGGCAAAGCTGGCAAAATCATGTTCCCCGACCAGCAGGCTGGCGGCCTGGCGCATGGCGTCGATGTCCAGCGGTTGCCAGCGGTGCCAGGCCAACTCGGGGACAAACGGCGAGCGCTGCGGCGAGTTCCAGATCAGGTACTGGTAGCGCTTGCTGAGCGTGGAGCGCTTGGCGTCAAAGTCAGGCCCGACGGGCTCGATGTCGTAGAGGGTGATGTCCCGGGGCAGTCGGGCGTTGGTCGCCCGGCACAGTCCCAGGGGCGGTATCTGCAACTGGTCGGTATCGAAATGCGCGACCTGCCCCTTGGCATGAACACCCGCATCAGTGCGCGATGAGCCTACCAGTTGCACGGGATGCCCCACGACCGTCCCCAGCGTGCGGCTGAGGATGCCCTGGATGGTGGGGATGCCCTCGCCCTCGGCCGGGGGTGGGCCTTTCCAGTTTTCCAAAGCGGGCTGCGCGACCCAGCCGTGATAATGCGTGCCGCGGTAGGCGATGGTCAGCTTGTAACGCTGTGTGGGCATAAGCTGACGCAGCGTCCACCCATGCTTACAGCAGCAACTCCGCGATCTGCACCGCGTTGGTCGCCGCGCCCTTGCGCACCTGGTCGCCGCTGACGAACAGGTCGATGCCCCGGCCGTCCTCGCGGCTGATGTCCTGGCGGATGCGGCCGGCCAGCACCAGATCCTGGCCGCTGGCCTCCAGCGGCATGGGGAAATAGTTGGCCTGCGGCTGATCCACGATCTTGACGCCCGGTGCATTGGCCAGGATCTGGCGCACCTCCGCGGGCGTGATAGGCCGCTCGAACTCCAGGTTGATCGACTCGCTATGGGCCCGCATGATCGGCACGCGCACGCAGGTGGCGCTGACCATGATCCCCGGCTCGCCGAAGATCTTGCGCGTCTCCTGGACCATCTTGTTCTCTTCCTCGTTGTAGCCGTTGGCGGCCACGGCGCTGTTGTGCGAGAAGAGATTGTTGGCGATCTGGTGGGGGAACTTGCGCTTGACGATGGGCTGGCCGCCGACCATGGCCTTGAGCTGCTCCTCCAGTTCGTACATGCCCCAGGCGCCGGCCCCGCTGACCGCCTGGTAGGTGCTGACGATGATGCGCTTGACGCGGTTGGCCTTGTGCAGGGGCCAGACCGGCACGTTCATGATGATGGTGCTGCAGTTGGGGTTGGCGATCAGGCCGTTGTGCTTGCTGATCTGCTGGGGGTTGACCTCGGGCACCACCAGGGGCACGCCCTCCTTCATGCGGAAGGCCGAGCTGTTGTCGACGACCACGGCCCCGGCCTTCACGGCGATGGGCCCGTATTCCTTGCTGATGGACGAGCCGGCCGAAAACAGCGCGATCTGTACGCCCTTGAAGCTGTCCGCCGTCAATTCGCGCACCGTGTGGGTCTGGCCGCGAAACTCGATCTTCTTGCCGGCACTGCGGGCCGAGGCCAGCAGTGTCAGTTCCTTGATGGGGAAGTTCCGCTCGGCCAGTACGTTCAAAAACTCCTGGCCCACGGCCCCGGTTACGCCCACGACAGCAACATTAACGGACATGGCTTTGGGTCTCCTGTTGATCGCCCGTGATTGCGGGCCGGCAAATGCAAGCGGCCACGCATGATCCGCGACACCTGAATCCGACTGCGCTGCGTAATGGGTCGGCGCGGGCAGTCGAATTAGTACGTCCGCGTTTTCATGGTGGCCTTGCGCCTATGGAACCTACTGATTTTGGCCGCAGGTTTCAAGTCACTTTTGCCTTTTACTTATAGACAACGACGCGCCCCTGAACCTGGTGCGGTGGAAGCGGCGACTCAGGCGGCGTGAAGGCTGAACTCGACCTTCACCGCCTGGAAGGGGAATTCGATGCCGCCGCCGGCGCGGTTGAGCAGGCCGGCGTCCAGCAGCACCTTGACGTCGCCGTGGACGGCCTTCACATCGCGCTCGACGCGCCGGGCCGCCTCGCGGATGGAGACCGGACCGGCGCCGCAGAGGGCCTTGAGCAGTTCCCATCGCTTCACCGTCAGCACACGCCAGAGCAACTCGGGCGTGGCAAAGGCGATGCGCGCCTCGCGGTCGCACCGCCGGCTTCGGATGGCCCGCGAGGCGTCGGCCAGCGTCTGAGCCAGGGAACGCACTTCAAGCACGACGATGTTCATGGTTCCACCTCGCAATGTCGGCCTCGAAATCGGCCAGCAACCGCTCGGGCGTGGAAAAGACATAGGGGGCCTCGTCGGTGCCGAAGTGCCGGTGATCTCCCTTGTCTCGCTCGTTGTCGTAACGCACCACGCACCGGCCGGCCACCACGTAAGACAGCCGGTACTTGAAGCCGTGGGTGGAGGGCGGAACCGGCGCCGCGACGCGCCACACCACCACCTCGGCGAAGGCATCGACCGCCAGCACGACGCGGCGGTGAATCAGCGCAGTCGCCTTCATGGATAAAAAAAGAGTACCAGCGGGGCGGGGTGTTGTCAATCACTCCAACAAGGCCGGGGCGGTTCGCAGCCGCTTCCGGACTACCGCCGTCTGCGGCGCTTGCTCAGGGGTATCTTGCTGCCGATGGTCAGCGGCCGGGCCGGCAGGGTCACCACCGGGGCGGCCGGCCGCGGCGGGGGGGCGGCAGGTGCGGGCCCGGCGGCGTGGCCCACGCGCTCGTCCCAGTCGCCTGGGGTGGGCCGAGCCTCGAAACCCTCCAGCGTGGCCTGCGGGATCATCTGGTTGATGAGGGACTCGATGTTGGTCAGTTCGTCGCCCTGCTCCCGCGTGATGAAGGTAAAGGCCTTGCCCGCAGCGCCCATGCGCGCGGTTCGGCCGACGCGATGCACATAGACCTCGGGGTCCTCGGGCACGTCGTAGTTGATGATGTGGCTGATGTCGGCAACATCAATGCCGCGGCTGGCCAGGTCGGTGGCCACCAGCACGTCGAATTTCCCGCCGCGAAAGCCCTTCATGACCCGGTCGCGTTTGGACTGGATCAGGTCGCCGTGGATCTCACAGCACTCGATGCCTTCGGTCTGCAGTCGCCTGGCCAGCTTGTGGGCGCCGTGCTTGGTGCGGCAAAAGACGATGGCCAACTGCGGCTGCTCCCGCTGCAGCAGGGCCCGCAGCAGGCGGGGCTTGTCCCAGGGCTGCACGGAAAAATACCACTGCTCGACCTCGGAGACGGTCGGTTTCTCGTCGGCTCCGGGCACGACCAGCTTCTCGACCGGCTCGTGCATATAAGTCCGGGCCAGTCGCTCGATCTCACTGCTGATGGTCGCCGAGACGAACATCAACTGATACGGCTTGTCGGGCATCTGCCGGGCCGGGTCATCGGCCTGGCCGCCCGGGCCGGCATCGCCCACGGCCTGGCGCAGTTGCGTGAGGATGCGGCGGATGTCGTCGCGGAAGCCGATGTCCAGCATCCGGTCCACTTCATCCAGGACGGCGAATCGGGTGTTGCGCAGCCAGATCAGACGGCGCTCCAGAAGGTCCATCACACGCCCCGGCGTGCCGACCAGGATCTGCGGCTCGTGACGCAGGTGCTTGACTTGGGCCGCGATCTTCTGGCCGCCGTAGACCGCCACCGAACGAATGGGCGTGAACTGCCCCAGGCGGCGAATCTCCTCATCCACCTGCACCGCCAGTTCGCGCGTGGGCACCAGCACCATCGCCTGGAAAGCGCCCTGACGATCGCACCTTTGCAGCAGCGGGATGGCGAAGGCCGCCGTCTTGCCCGTGCCCGTGCGGGCCTGACCGAGAATGTCCACGCCGTCGAGCGCGCGGGGGATCATCATGCTCTGGATGTCGCTGGGCGTGGTGAATTTGGCCTCGGCCAGCCCGCGCAGAATCGATGGGCGCACGCCCAGCGCTGCAAAGGCCTCGGGAACCGCCGGATGCTCTGTCTTATCACTCAAGGGCTATCACTCCCATGCAAATACGGATTGGGCCCGCCCGCCAAACGCAGGCGGCGCACAATCCAATCCGGCCCATCATCATCAAATCGCCCGCCTTGGCAATGCGCCGCCGGTGTTTGACCGGCCGACGCCGGCGCTCTAAAACCTGCGGCCATGAGCCTGAGCTACGAGCAGACCGGCGTGGACTACGGCGTTCTGGACGCCTTTAAGCGGCACTGTCAGTCCGCCGCCCGCCAGACGCTGGGCACGCTGGCGGCCCACGGCCTGAGCGAACCGGCGGGCGTGCGCGGCGAAAGCGCCTACCTCCTGGAGACCGAACAGGAATACCTGGCCCACGTCGAGGAAGGGCTGGGCACCAAGAACCTGGTGGCCGACGCGATGCTCAAACTCACCGGCCGCAGCTATTACCGCGCCATTGGTATCGATACGGTGGCCACGATCGTCAATGACCTGGTGACCTGCGGCGCCCTGCCCATCAGCGTGGCCATGCACGCGGCCGTCGGGGACGTTGGCTGGTTCAGCCATGCCCAGCGCAGCCAGGATCTGGCCGCGGGGTTTGCCCAGGCTTGTATCGACGCCGGCGCCGTATGGGGCGGCGGCGAAACCCCGGCGCTGCAGGGCATTGTTCAACCCGAGGCCATCGTCCTGGCCGGGTCGGCCATCGGGCGGATCCGGCCCAAGTCCCATCGGATCACCGGAAACGTGCGCAGCGGCGACGCCATCGTGTTTCTAGCCAGCAGCGGCGTGCAGACCAACGGCCTGACGCTCTGCCGCGCGGTGGCCGACCGCCTGCCCCAGGGATACCTGACGCCCCTGGATGACGGCCGCAGCTATGGCCAGACGCTGCTGGATCCCTCAGCCATTTACGTGCGTTTCGTGGCCGAGTGCCAGCGCCAGAACCTTCCCCTGGGCTATGTATCCCACGTCACTGGCCACGGCTGGCGCAAGCTCATGCGCTTGGATGAGCCGCTGGTCTATCGCATCGTCGAAGTGCCGCCGCCGCCGCCGATTTTCCGTTTCCTGATGCAGCACGGCCCGCTGGACCACCGCGAGGCCTACGCCACGTTCAACATGGGTGTGGGTTTTGCGGCCTATGTGGCCCCGGAGAATGCGCGGCGCTGCATGCAGATCGCCCAGCAATGTGGACACCGCGCCTGGCTGGCCGGCAGCGTGATCAAGGAAGGCTCGCGCAAGGCCGTCGAAATCCTACCCCTGGGGCTGACCTACGAGGCCGACACGCTTCAGGTGCGATAGGCATTCCCGCCACCTACCGTCCGCTGGCGGGCTGGGTGGCCATGCGGGCCTTGCGCAGCAGGGCGGAAATCTGGGGCGAGGCAGGGTCTGCCGCCAAAGCCAGCTCCAGTTGCTCGACCGCCGCGTCATATTGCCCCATCTCCAGCAGAGCCTGGCCCAGCGCGACACGCAGCTCGGTTCGTTGAGGACCGCGGGCATAACGGGCCCGCAGTTCCACCAGTTTTGTCAGCGGCGCCACGGCCTCGGCGCTGCGGCCCATCAGCGCATAGCACTTGGCCAACTGCTCGTAGGCCGTGACATAATCTGGCCGAAGACCGATCGCTTTCTGGAAATAGCCGGCGGCCTCGTCCAGGCGTCCGGCGTGCGCGATATGGATGCCCAGCGAGTGATAGTTGGCAAAGCCCCGCGGCGAGACGGCAATCGCGTGGCGGTTGAGTCGCAGGCCGTCGGCCCAGTAGCCGGCCTGGTGAAAGCTGCGTATTGCCAGCGCCGCCAGCAGCGCCGCCGCCACCCAGCCGCCATAGCGCCCAAGCCTTCCTGCGGCCCAGGCCAGCAGCAGACCCACGCCGATCATCGCCGGGTACAGGTAATGGTCGGCCGTGGTTGAGTAGTACTGGTAATGAAAGCTCACCAGCCCCAGCACCGGAAGCAGGGCGGCCAGCAGCAGCAAGGCGGCGATGGCAGGAATCCTGCTGCCCCGGCGATAGCCGATCCACAGGGCCACCCCCAGAGCCAGCGGCACCAGCCACAGCCACCAGGTGCTGCCGCGAGCCAGGATCAACTCTGGCCAGCGGTCATAGAAGGGAGCCAGGTTAAACGGCCATAGCAGCTTGCCCAGGTAAAACACCATGGCTTCTCCCGCCAACAGCGGCCGGGCCCACCAGGCCACCGGGCTCAGACCTTCTCCGGGCTGCACCTGCTTGGCTATCACGCCAAAGACCAAGGCCAACACCAGCCACGGCAGCAGACTCAGCAGCACCTGGCGCCAGGGCTTACGCAATACCAGCCAGCCCACGATGGCGGCCAGGAACGGGCCGACCACTGCCGAGGGCTTGGACAACAGCGCCGCCAGCAAGGCCAGAAGCCCCAGGCCATAGCTGGTCCAGCGCCTCGAGGAGTCGGTCCAGAAGCGACAGTAGCCCAGCAAAGCCAAAATCAAAAAGGCCGTCGCCAAAAGGTCTTTAAGTCCCGAGGCCCATGCGACGGTTTCGACCTGCACCGGATGCAGGCCAAAAAGCAAAGCCCCGGCGGCCGCTGGCCAGGGGCTTTGGCCCAGTTTGCGCAAAAGTGCAAAGACCCCCAGCACCGCCAGGGCGTGGACTGCCAAACTGGCTAAATGAAAAACCCAGGGGTTGAGCGTGATTCCTCGATCATCCGGTATATCAAGCTGCGCCACCGCCGCCAGCGTGCCCCAGACCGTGTAGGTCAGCGGGATGTAGAGAGACTCGGCCGGGTGTGTCCAATACCACACAACTCCGTGCACACTGGGCGGATTAAAGTGCGGGTTCTTGTAGAGGGTGTTGTGATCATCCGGCCCGGCAAATTCGTGCAGGCTGATGCGCCCATGGACCGCCAGCACGGCCACGATCAGCAGCAGGGGAATGTACGGTCTGGCTTGCATACCTCGGTCAATCGCGAGGCGCGATCAGCGCCGCCATACGGCCGGTCACGCCGCCTTCGCGGCGGTGCGAGAAGAACTCATCTTCCCGCAAATGAGTGCAGAGATCGCGGCTGTCGATCTGCCCGGACGGCAGGCCGGCCTGCAGCGCCGCAAGGCGCAGCGCCGCCCGCATGTCCACGTGGCCCTTGCCGTCGCCACGGCGCCGGATCGGAGCCCCAGGTCCAAACGCCTGCTCAAACTCGGCCAATACCTCCGGCCCAACCTCCATCGCCTCTAAGCTGACACAGGGACCGATGGCCAGGACCAGATCCGCCGGCCGCAAATGTGCGTCGGTTCGCAGCATGGCGTCGATCGCCGCTCCCAGCACGTTGGCTACCACCCCGCGCCAGCCGGCATGGACGGCCGCCACCGTGCGCCCATCGGACGAGGCGATCAGAATGGGGGCACAGTCCGCCACACGCACGGACACCACCGCGTTGGGCTGGCGGCTTACCAGGGCATCGGCCTGTGCGGAATTGCAGAAGCCATTGTCGACCACGACCACTGCCCGGCCATGGACCTGGTGAACACGCAGGAGGCGGTGGCCGGGACAACCCATGGCTTGCAGCAGCCGCTGGTAGTTGGTGTTGATGTTGGCCGGCTCATCCTGCACCGGGCAGCCGTTGGGATTGCCCAGGTTCAATGAGGCGAACGGCCCGGCGCTGACCCCGCCCAGGCGCGTGCTGAAGGCATGGGGCACGCCGCATTCTCGCAGCAGCGGCGAGACGTAGCTGACGACCCCGTTGCCGGCGACGCTCCGTTGAAGCATGGGGCGGGATTGTACCGTGCGGTCGTGGGCCCGCATCATGTCTATGCCACTGCCTGCCCGCTGCGTGGTATGATTCAACCTGGAGATGGATTATGAATCATGCCCGCCGCGTTGCCGTTTTTCCTGGCCAGTTCGACCCGATCACCAATGGCCACGTTGACGTGATCCACCGGGGGCTGGCGCTGTTCGATGAAGTTATCGTGGCCGTGGGGATCAATCCCGACAAGCGGGAGATGTTCTCCCTGGGCGAGCGCGTGGGCATGATCCGCCAGGTGCTCTCGGACCGGTCGCGCGTGCGGGTGGAAAAATACGAGGGCCTGACCGTGGACTTTGTGCGCAAAACCGGGGCCACGGTGATCTTGCGCGGCATCCGCGATGTGTCGGATCTGCGTCACGAGTTCCAGCTTGCCCTGGCCAACCGGGCCGTGGGCGGCGTGGAGACGGTCTTTATTATGACCGGCGACCAGTATGCCCTGACCAGCAGCAGCCTCATCCGGCAGGTGGTGGCCTTGGGCGGCGATTTGCGGAAATTGCAGCCGCTGCTGCCGCCGGTGGTCATCGAGGCCCTGCGCCAAAAGCAGCAATCCGGCGGACTGGGGCCGGCGGCCCCCGACGCCCCATCCACCTGAAGGCAGGTCGATATTCGCACCGGCGGGGAATAAAGTTGATCAATGTCCGATGTGCTTCCTCCGGCCATCGAGAGCGGCAGCGGCTTTGAGTTGACCAGCATTCGCCAGTTCACCGTCTTCATGGAGAACAAGGTCGGCCGGCTGCAGCAATTGGTCCGCGCCCATGAACAAAAGGGCGGCCGGATCGTCTCGCTGGTGGTCCAGAATTCCGCCGACACTGCCCTGGTGCGCATTATCTGCGCGGACCCGGAACTGGGGCGCCAGTCATTGGCGGCCGAGAAGTTCTCCTTCACGGAGCAGGATGTGCTGGCCGTCGAATTGCCTGGGCAGGCGCGCCAGCCGCTGATGAGCGTTTGTGGCACGCTGCTGACGGCTGAGATTAACATTCACTATATGTATCCGCTGCTGGTGCGGCCGGCCGGTCCGGTGGTGGTGTTGTATGTGGACGATCCGGTGCTGGCGTCGCAACTGCTGATCAAGAAGGGGTTAAGGTTGATCGGCGAAAGCGATTTGAAATAGTCCTCGTCAGCCCTCAAAGGCCCCAGGCCACCGGCAGCACCAGGCCTGCAAAACGCCGGCGTGCATACAGAATTCGCACCCTAAAACCCGATATTTTCAGCGGCAGGAGACAGGGTTGTCGGACCTCTTGACGCGCAAATATTCCCTGCACGGGCTGGCGCTGCAGTTGGGCTGCGCCGTACCCGCGCTGGTCCCGCGCGTGCATCACCTGCTGGGCCAGTTCATCGTTCACGATTTCCCCGAGGATTTCACCCCGGCCCAGGGCAGTATCGAGCCGTTTTCCCAGGAGCAGGTCCTGCGTCATCTCTCGGCCGATGCTGTGCGACTGGCCTCAACCGACGGACTGGTGGAAATCTACCAGGACGGCGAGCGCTTCTGGCGCGTCGATGAGCGCGTGGGCATGATCGAGATGAATTTCCTGAAGCGCCAGTGGCGGGCCTGGATTCTGCCCCACGCCGTACTTGACCTGGCCCGAACCGCCGAGATGACGCTTTTGTGGCCGCTGTCGCAGTTGCTGCGTTCACGGGGGCTGTATCTACTGCCGGCGGTTTCGGTGGTGCGGGCGGGATGGGGGGTGCTGATCCTGGCGCCGTTCTCGATGGAGCCGGAGCTGCGCGGCCTGATTCGCGCCGGCTATCGCATCATCGGCCAGCAATGGACGGCCATCCGCCAGGACGCCGGCCGGCTGGAATTGCTGTATGTCCCCGGCCAGGTGCAGCGTGTCGGGGCCCCCGATACCACCACCAGCACTGCTGCGAGCATCGAGCCCTGGGTGGACCTGGTGGCCGAGCACCGCGGCTGCTGGCAGCGCCACGCTTTCCTGGATGTTGTGCTGATGATCAGTCGCGGCCGGCGGCCCAAGGGGCACCTGCTGGAACTGACCGAGGACCACGCCGCCGAAGCCCTGCGCTCGAACTGGCCGCTGCTGGATGTACACCCGCATCGCCGCGGGTCGGCGTTGCCGGCGATGCTGGCCCGCCATGCGCGGTGCTGCGCTTTGCAGCTTTCGCGCAGCGCCGCGGATTTGCTGGTGTTGCTGGACTCGCTGAAGTTCTCGCCCGCCGGCGCCGCGCCAGCCGGTGCTAGGGTTGCGTCGCCGGAGCCGTTGTCGGCTTAAGCGCCGCCGCTGCCAGCGTCAGGCGAGTTGCCGGCCCGTCGGCCCCCAGGACAACACCGCCCAGTTCCGCCACCCACTTGATGTTGCCGGTCCGCTGCTGGTACTGGCGGCGGCTGGCGAAGCGCTGCCGCTCCAGGACCTTGTTCTGCTGGCTGATGCGCTCCCAGCCGCCGTGCTGGTTTTTGAAATACCAAAGCTCGATGCGCCAGATGACTTCGTCATCCTTGCCGCTGTGAAAGGCGCTGTCGCGAATCTGCCGCACCAGCACGGTGGCGCGGTCGTGGTCGCCGCGGGTCAGCAGGATCTCGCTGCGGTCATAGAACTGGCGCACGTCCGAGACCAGCTTGCGAATCTGCTCGCGGTCGTCGTCATCCAGGGGCTCGGGGTTGGCCGCGGGTGCTTCCTCGTTGTACCAGCCCATATTGACGCCGCGCAGGAGCGTCCCGTCGGCCAGGGTGATGCGCAGGTCGTAGGCGGTTCGCGGCAGGAGGTTGCCAAATTCGATGCGCTCTTGGCCTATGGTCCCTCGCGCTTCCAGCTTCAGGGCGGCGGCTTCCGCGACAGCCGCCTTGGCCGCAAGGCCCTGGGGAAGCTCAACGATCAATGTTGGCATCGACGGGCGCGTCGCCCCCAGCAGGCACAGACACACGAGCCAGCAGCATCGCTTCATGCAGGTATTACCGGCCGGGCAGCGGGGGCGTTGCATGGGGTGATGTGACAGGTACAGTGCGGACCGAAGAAAGCGACGGAGGATGCCCGACATCACCCTTTTGGGTTGCCTTGGGGTTCAGCAGCGCAAGCATTTTGTGGCGGAGGAGTAACGTGATGTCGGGGCGTGTGTATATCGAAGTCAATGGCGCTCGAATCGAGCAGGAGTTCTTCAAGGCAAATGTGGAGGAAATGTTGACAGGCCGGGATAATATCATTTACCGCATTTCTGAGCTTGCAAACTCACCACCTTTTCTAGCCCTTTTCGGGTTATGGTGTGGCACCGGTGCTGATCCCAGCCGAGGGCGGCTGGGCTACAAACGCAGCAGCGATGTGCTGGGGGTGAGGGTGCCGGAAAAGTAGTCTCGGTTTCGTTGCGTGGTCGGCAACTATGGCTTCATGACTCCCGACCCATTGGGCTTCTTCCAAAAGAACCGGGCCGTCCACTGTGGACGGCCCGTGACGTTGCGTTGCTTCTCGTGTCAATCGCCGCTCGTGCCTACCGCCGCCTGCGCCGCAGCAAGGCCAGCCCGCCCAGGGCCAGCAGGCTCATGGAGGCCGGTTCGGGCACGGAGATCACATAGAGACCAGCCGAGCTCGCGACCCCGCCATTCTGGACGACCCATCCTTGCTCAGCTGGTCCGTATGTGTAATGCGGCCAAACTGAATTCTCCAGTGCAATCTGGGATGAGGCCGGAGAGGCACCAGTATCCGCGAACAAGCCGCCGCCGCTCACGACGCCAGACGGCGCAGACCATCCACCCCAGCCGGTACCACTGTAGTTCAATTGGCTCGACTTGGTGATTGTGGGGGGGGAAAAAACCGGGACGCAGCTAGTTTTGGAATACGGGATACCAGCCGCCGACACAAAAGAACAGTAAAAACTGGCGGGCGTCATTTGCAACGGCCCGGCTACTGAAACTTACGCCAGTTACGGGTATCTTGGCCATGCGCGGCCGACAGTCTGCGCCGACGCCAGCGCGACCGTGCGCGATATTACAAGTACAGTTGCTGGCTCAAGAGCTGATGAAACTGCTGTGCCGCCAGGAGGGCTGCGGCGATGGTTGCCGCTGTGGCATGCGGCAGGCAGCCGGCGATACGCTCCAGCAGTTCGCGAAAGCTGAACTCGGCCTTGCGCAGCATGGCGTTGATCCCCAGCCGACGCACCTGTTGGGCAGCCTCGCCCGTGGGGGTGCCTGAAATAACGATCACCGGCAGGTGGCTGTATTTGGGCTCGTTGCGCAGCCAGCGCAGAAAGCTCTGGCCGTCCATTCGCGGCATCATCAGGTCCAGGAGCACGACGTCCACGTCGGGATGCGACTTGAGCAGTTCCACAGCGGCGGTGCCGTCCTGGGCACACAGGACCGTGTAGCCCTCCAGCCGCAGCAGGCGGGCCATCGGCTCGCGGTTGGCGAAGGTGTCGTCAGCGATAAGTATCGTGGCCATGGATGCTGAACCTCGGGCGGCGATGGTGGTGTTGGGCAATCGTTTTCCAAGGGCATTCACGCCCCGTTAATGTCAAGCAAATCTAATGCCGGTTGAGCCAGTATGCGCCCAACCCGCGGCTCAGCCGTAAGTAGGGGGAACAATAGCTATCGGACTCAGCCACCGCGACATAAAGGAAGCCCAGGCGTGGCGGAATGTCGCCTTGGTGAACCCGCCCGCTTGACCGTCGGCTCTGGCGTGGTTGCCCGGCCGGTCATAACATCGCCGTTATGGCTTTCGATACCTTCAGCGACTTTGTGGACCATCTGGAGGCAGAGGGCGAACTGGCCAGCGTCAGCGCGCCGGTCAGCCCGGTACTGGAGATTTCCGAGATCGCCGACCGCTGCATCAAGTCCATGGCGCCGCATGGTCACCGCGAGCTGGACCGCAGTCCGGCCGCCAGCCTGGGGGGCAGGGCCCTGCGCTTCACCCAGGTCCAGGGCTCCGATATGCCGCTGGTCATCAATACCTTCGGCTCCTACTGGCGCGTATGCCAGGCGCTGGGCACGCCAACTCTGGACGAGCTGGCCCAGCGCGTGGCCTCACTGGTAAAGCCGCAGCTTCCCGCCAGGCTCTGGGACAAGCTCAAGAAGCTGCCGGAGCTGATCAAGATGGCCTCGTATCCGCCGCGCGTGGTGCGCAGCGGCATCTGCCAGGAAGTGATCCACGCAGGCGACGCGGCCGACCTGCGTTGTCTGCCCATCATCCAGTGCTGGCCGCTGGACGGCGATCTGGGCAGCGGGCAGGTTTACGATTCCCAGGCCGCCGCCAGGGCCCCGCGCGGCACCGGCCGGTATATCACTCTCGGCCAGACGTATACCAAGGACCCCAGCACCGGGCAGCGCAACGTCGGGATGTATCGCGTGCAGATGTTTGAGCCTCGACTTTGCGCCATGCACTGGCACCTGCATCACGACGGGGCCCGGCACTTTCGCCTGTGGCAGCAGCGCGGCCAGAAGATGCCCGTGGCCATCGCCCTGGGCGGCGAACCGATCCTGACCTATGCGGCCACGGCCCCGCTGCCCCCCGGTGTGGACGAGACGCTGCTGGCGGGCTTTCTCCAGGGCCGGGGCATCGAACTGGTCAAGTGCCGCACCGTGGACATGGAGGTGCCGGCCAACGCCGAGATCGTCATCGAAGGCTATGTGGATCCCAGCCGCCCGCTGATGGAAGGCCCCTTTGGCGACCACACGGGTTACTATTCACTGGCCGACTGGTATCACGCCTTTGAAGTCACCGCCATCACGCATCGCAAGTCGCCGGTCTATCCCACCACCATCGTGGGCAAGCCGCCCATGGAGGACTATTTCCTGGGCAAGGCCACCGAGCGCATCTTCCTGCCGCTCTTGCGGACGCTGATCCCCGACATCATCGACTATTCGCTGCCCATGGCCGGCGTGTTTCACAACTGCGCTTACGTGAAGATTCGCAAGGAATATGCCCACCAGGCGCGGCGGGTGATGCACGCCATCTGGGGGGCGGGCCAGATGGCCTTCACCAAGTTCATTGTCGTGGTCGACGAGCATGTCAACGTCCACGATGAGCAGGATGTGCTCTTTCACCTGTTCACCAACTGCGACCCGCAGCGCGATATGGAACTGGTCCACGGGCCGGTGGATATTCTGGATCATTCCAGTCCCGACACCGGCGCCGGCAGCAAGATCGGTTTTGACGCCACCATCAAGTGGCCGGCGGAAGGGCGCGTGCGCCCCTGGCCCAGGGAACTGGAGATGGACCCGGCGACGCGCGACCTGGTGACGCGGCGCTGGGCCGAATATGGGCTGTGAACTTCCGGCCGCGTTGCTATGAGAACAGCGGGTGCAGCAGGTAGCGAATGATGATGTAGGTGAGGCCGGCCATGAAGGCCGCGCAGGGAATCGTCAGAATCCACGCAATGACGATGCGCTGCCCCCAGATCCAGCGCACGGAGCGCACGCCCTTGGTGGTGCCCACGCCCAAGATGGCGCCGGTGATGGCGTGGGTGGTGGAGATGGGCACGCCGCGGATCTTGGTAAACCCGAAGATGGCCATGGCGGCGGCCGTTTCAGCGCAGAAGCCGCCGATGGGTTGCAGCCGCGTGATGGAGTGGCCCATGGTCTTGACGATGCGCCAGCCGCCAAACATGGTGCCCAGGGCGATGGCGGCATGGCAGGTAAGGATGATCCACCAGGCGACGTTGTGGGTGCCGCCCATGAGGTGGAAGCGGTTGAGGATGGAGTCGGGGTCGGGCTTGGTCCAGGCGATCAGGGTCGGATCGCCGGTGGCCACCAGCAGCATGACGATGATGCCCATGGTTTTCTGGGCGTCGTTGCCGCCGTGTCCCAGGCTGTAAAGGGCGGCCGACACCAGCTGCAAGCGCCGAAACAGCTTGTCGACGCGATACGGAGTCTGCCGCCGGGCCAGCCACGAGACCAGCACCATGTTGAGCGTCCCCAGCAAAAAACCCAGGACCGGGGCCAGCACGATCCCCAGCAGGATCAGGCTCCAGCCCGTGGGCTTAAGGACGGCAACGCCGGATTTAAGCACGGCCGCGCCGCCGATGCCGCCGACCAGGGCATGCGAGGAGCTGGTGGGAAGCCCCAGCCACCAGGTGATCAGGTTCCAGAGGATGGCCCCGCACAGGCCCGCGGCCACCACGTAGATGTCAATGAGCTGGTTGTTGACCAGGTCGCCGGCGATGGTGTTGGCCACCTTGGTGCCGAAGAGGAACGCGGCGACGAAGTTGAAGAACGCCGCCCACACCACGGCCTCGGTGGGCGTGAGCACGCGCGTGCTGACGATGGTGGCGATGGAGTTGGCCGCGTCGTGAAATCCGTTGAGGAAATCAAAGACCAGGGCGATCAGCACGATCAGGAGAATCAGGATCAAAAAGCCGCTCATGCGATTGGGCCGCTGAAAGTTGGGGTGGGTTCAAACGCCGCCGCCGCGCCTAGCCGTTCTTCAGGACGATGCGCTCCAGGGTATTGGTCACGTCCTCGCAGCCGTCGATGGCGGCCTCGACCAGGTCGTAGAATTCCTTCCACTTCAGCACGTGCAGGGCGTCGTGCGTGCCGTCATAGAGGTGGGAGATAGCGGCGTGGTTGTTGTCGTCGCCGACGTTTTCCAGGCGGTGGACCTCGATGAGTTTGTCGCTGAGGTCGGCCAGCCGCCGCGACTTGCGCAAGCGGTGGACGGCGTCCATCAGGGCGCTGGCCGACTGCACCAGGACCTCGGTCTGCTTGACGAACGCCGGCTCCATGTTCGTGATGTGATAGAGGCTGAAGCGCTTGGCCAGGGCGTCGATGGCGTCGACGATGTCATCCAGCTCGCCGACCAGGGTATGGATGTCCTCGCGGTCAAAAGGGGTGATGAAGGTGCGGTCCAGGCGTTCCAGGGCCTTGTGGGCCAGGTCGTCGGCGGCCCGCTCTTCCTGGCGGATGCGCTGCACGTCGTCGGTGATGTTGGGGAAACTCAGCGAGGCCTGCCGCAGGTGGTGGGCGCAGGAGACCACGTGGGCCGACAACCCCTCAAAAAGATCAAAAAACACCGTGTCCTTGGGGAGGAGATTGAACATTAAGAGTCCTCTCGCTAGCGCTAACGTTCGGTTAGTGAATTACGAAGCGGGGATTGTAGACCCCAGCGGCGGTGAAGCAAGTTTGCCTCGATCGGCCGACAGGGTGTGCCGGAGTGACGACGGTGGAAGAAGCGACGAAGGGACAGAGCGTCGCTGCGTTGTTGCCGAGTCTGGCCTGGCTCTGTTTTCAGCGTCGCCCTTACCGTTGGGAGATAAATTTCGCCTTGCGAATCGGCGCCAGGCGGCCTACACTCCAGCTAAGTTCGCTAGGGGTGTCCCGCCGGTGGCGGGACTGAGAATACACCCTTGGAACCTGATCCGGCTAAGACCGGCGTAGGGAAGCGAATACCCGTCGCTGCATTGTCCCTTGCCGCACAAGCCGGACCATCTGTTCTCAAATCCGTGATTTGAGACGACCGGTAGGTTTGGTCAGCACAGGATAACGCCATGCCCGCAAAGTCATACGTTCTGCCGCCCCTTGGCAATAATCCCTCCAGCGCCGCCGCCGGTACCAGCCCCGGTTCGTTCGCATTGCGGCCCGGTGTGGGAACGCCCTATGCCTTCAGCTCTCCCGATACGCCGGGTATGCCGCTGCCCAGCGACAAGACCGCCCATGATTTTCGGCCCGCCGCCGCCGTCCAGCCCAGCACCCAACTGGAGCTGGCCCGCGCTGGCATCATTACGCCGCAGATGCAGGCCATCGCCCGTCGCGAGCCGCATCTGACGGCCCAGCAGGTTCGCGACGAGGTGGCCACCGGGCGCATGGTCATACCGGCCAACAAGGTGCATCTGAGACACCAGCTCGAACCCACCTGCATCGGCAGGGCGGGGTTGACCAAGGTCAATGCCAATCTAGGGGCGTCGCCGGTTTCGTCCAGCATCGACCAGGAGGTGGAAAAGATGCGCTGGGCGGTGCGCTGGGGTGCCGACACCGTCATGGACCTGTCCACCGGCGGCGACTTAAACCGCTGCCGCGAGGCCATCATCCAAAGCAGCACCGTGCCCATCGGCACCGTGCCGATTTACTCCATGATCGTGGGCCGATCCATCGAGGATCTGAGCTATGACCTGATCCTGCGGGAACTGGAGAACCAGGCCCGCCAGGGGGTGGACTATTTCACCATTCACGCCGGGCTGCTGCGCGAGCATCTGCCGCTGGTGAAGGATCGCCTCATCGGCATCGTGTCGCGCGGCGGCAGTCTGCTGGCCAAGTGGATGATCCATCACGGCAAGCAGAACCCGATGTACGACATCTTCGACGACATTTGCGCCATCATGCGAGAGTATGACGTCACCTTCAGCCTGGGTGATGGCTTGCGTCCCGGCGGACTGGCCGACGCCACCGACGCCGCCCAGCTTGCCGAGTTGAGCACCCTGGCCCAGCTCACCGAGCGCGCCTGGGACAAGGGCTGCCAGGTCATGATCGAAGGCCCGGGCCACGTGCCCTTTGACCAGATCGAGTACAACATGAAACTGCAGCGGCGGCTCTGTCACGGGGCGCCGTTCTATGTGCTGGGCCCACTGGTGACCGACATCTTCCCCGGCTATGACCACATCACCAGTTGCATCGGGGCCACGGCGGCGGCCTATCACGGGGCGGCCATGCTGTGCTATGTCACGCCCAAGGAGCACCTGGGGTTGCCCAAGAAAGATGATGTCAAGCAAGGCTGCATCGCCTACAAAATCGCCGCCCATGCGGCCGATGTGGCGCTGGGCATCCCCGGCACGCGCGACCGCGATGATGAGCTGACCAAGGCCCGGGCGGCCTTGAACTGGCAGAAGCATTTTGACCTGTCGTTTGATCCGGAACTGGCGCGCGCCTTTCACGATGAAGACCTGGAGGTGGACACCGATTTCTGTGCCATGTGCGGGCACGACTGGTGCGCGGTGCGCATCAGCAAGGAAATCCAGGAGTTCCACAGCGGTAAGGATGCCCTGGTGCAGCCTCGCAAGGTGGCGATGGCCTCGCCGGGCGTCAGTGCTGAGGGGGCCGAGGTCTTGCAGCATCGGCGGGAGTTGGAAGCCCAGCAATTGGCAACCCTTGGCCGCAAGGGCATTAAGGCGCCTTGCCATAGCGATAACGTGAAGGATGCCCAAACCGCCATGAAGCTGCAGCGCAGCGCCGGGGTCAAGGATTCGTCGCCGGCCACCTGATCCGGGATTCGGGGGTGGTGGTACTGGAAAAGCGGCTGGACTTCCGATAAAAAGGGCATGCGCACAACGATCAAGGAGCCAAGGATGGCGCAGCGTTTTGCATGGATCATGCTCAGCCTCGGGCTGGTGGCCGGTTGTCAACACCAGGCGACAAGCCTCGATACCCTCCCTCATCCCAGCTTTGATCCGCCCAGTATCCGTTCCCAGCCCGCGCAGCGCGAGGTCGTGGCGGTGCGTCCGCCGCCGCCCGTGCGGCCGGTCAGGCCGGCACCGCCGCCGGTGACCAACCTGCCGCGCGAGTGGGTACCCGCCGCCGCCGCCCGCAACTGGCAGTGGATTGTCGTCCATCACAGCGCTACGGCCACGGGCGGGGCCGCCGCCTTTGATCGCATGCACAAGGCCAAGGGCTGGGACGAACTGGGCTATCACTTTGTCATCGGTAACAACAGCGACACCGGCGACGGCCAGGTGGAGGTGGGCTCGCGCTGGACGCGCCAGAAGTGGGGCGCCCACACCAAGACGCCGGATAACCGCTTCAATGACTACGGCATCGGCATTTGCCTGGTGGGCAACTTCGACGACACCCGGCCCACGGCGGCGCAAATGCGGTCGCTGGCGCGGCTCACCGGGCATCTGATGCGCACCTATCGCATCCCGGCCGATCATGTGGTCGGTCACCGCGACTGCAAAAGCACCGACTGCCCTGGCCGCCACGTGAACCTCGCGGAAGTCCGGCGACTGGCGGCGCAGTATGCGGGGTTGGACAGCGACGGCCCCGTGCGCGCGGCAGCGAATATCAGCCGGCCATAGCGGCAGGCATCGCCTGCGCGTGCCAGGGCATGCGCCCGGGTCCAGGTATGAGTTCAATGATGTATCGCGTGGCTCTTGTCGGCGCGGGCGGAATGGCTCGCGAATATCGCAAGGTCTATACGCAACTGCCCATGGTGCGGTGGGTGCTGGCCGTGGACGTTAATCCGGCCGAGCTTGAGGCCTGCGCCAAGCTGGGGGTCGGGCGCACCAGCAGCCGCTTTGAGGATGCCCTGGCCGACGATATCGACGTGGTGGACATCTCCACCCCCAACCACCTGCACGAGTCCCAGGCGATAGCGGCCTTGCGGGCGGGCAAACATGTCCTGCTGCAAAAGCCAATGGCCAATTCCCTGGAGGCCGCCGACCGTATTCTGGAAACCGCGCGGCAATCGAAGGGCAAGCTGGGCATTTACATGTCCAAGTATGCCAGCCCGCTGATCTGGCAGGTCAAGCGGCTGATTGACGGCGGCCACCTGGGCGACATCCAAAGCGTGCGCACGCGCTATGCCTGGCGGGGCGCCCGCAGCGCCTCGGGAACATGGCGCTCCGACCGCCAGCAAACGGGCGGGGGTTGTTTCATCCAACTGGCGACGCATCACGTCAACCTGGTGCAGTGGTGGTTGGATGGTCGCGTCGACGAGATTTTCGCCTACAGCGACAACCAATACAGTCCGACCTTTGGCGGGGATGATGTGACGATGGCGGTGGCTCGCCTGCGCCGCCGGCAGCACCCGGTGCCGGTATACACGTGCTTTGAAAGCTGCTATGCCTCGGAGGACAGCTACTGCGCCATCTATGGCACCCGTGGGTGGGTGAAGGTGACGGATTCGGATCGGGGACTGAGCCTGAAGCTGGATGAGCCCTGGCGTGACCAGGGCATCGACTATACGCCCGGTGAGCCGCGCCATTACCCGGCGCCGCCGTGCTCGCTGAGCGATGCCGCCAGCCCGCTGAACCCGCAGCGCGTGTTCTTTGAGCGTCTGGCCGCCGGCCAGGAGCCCTTCATGTCCGGCCAGCAAGGGCGCTGCGATCTGGCGGTGGTGATGGCGGCCTATGAGTCGGCGGCGCTGAACAAGCCGGTGACGATCCCCCAAGCCTGAAGCTGTGCGCGCAAGTCCGGCTATGGCTTCTGCGGCGCCCACAACTGGTCAAGTACCTCAGGCGCCATCGCCATACATGCAATCAGGTTAAGGCTGCCAGTGGCGGCGTTGTTGGTCACCAGCTCGCTGTCCCGCCAGCCTTCGGACGACAGCGCCGGCGGGGCGCTGCGCAGCTCGATGGGCCATCGCCACGTGTGGCCTTCGCGTTCATCACCATCGCCGTAAAGCAGCACACTCCAGGCGCGTTTGCCCAGTTGCTGATCCCCGTTTTGGGAAGCCGCCCAGGCCATCAATCTCGCATAGCCCCAGAGCAGGCCCGCCCGCTGTGGTAGGCCTTCAGGCCATTCGGCCAGCTTTCGCGGATCCAGAGCATGCGCGAGCGAAAAATCCATGAGCATCTTGTGGAAGAGTTCGTGGCCGACAAGCTGGTCAAATTCCATCCAGATTTCCGCCCCTCCCATGGTGCCCGCCAGGCGGTTGCTGGGAAACGCGATATCGCCGGCGTGTGTCATTTCGCCGGTGGCCGGGTCGTAGTCGAAGGGATCACCTTGGAGTAACCGGAAGGGCGCCTTGGAAATGCCCTCGACGCCGTGCAGGATCTTGTCCAGCCAGCGCTGATCGCCCGTTCGCTCCCAGGCGCACATCCAGTTGGCCATCCAGGCGGCCCAGGTCGGGCCGATGCGGGCCATGACGCGGTTTTCGGTGGGAACATTGGTGGCCTTGTAGACGTCGGCCAGCTCGGCCACCTCGTCCAGCAGGTCACGGCAGCGCTCATCGGCGGTGAAGAAGTAGTAAAACCGCTTGGCCGAAGCCTGGCTGGCGCGGGGTTCCTTGCAGGGGCAACCCCAGTGGACAACGTTGTGGCGGCTGCCCTGGGCGGTCCATGGTCCCAGATGGAACACGTCCACCTCACTGACGTGGCGGGTCATGGCCTGGGCGAAGCGGAACCAGTCGGCCCGGCCGCTGCGCAGAAAGTTGTACCACGGCCAGATATCCGCCCCCAGCTCGGTGTTGTCCCAGGCCCGGCCACCTTGGTCATAGTGCCAGGCATGGCGCTGCGGGTCGTAGGTGTGCATGAAATCGCCGTAGTGCCAGAAGCCATACCAGCGCCAGCGGTCTCGCTGCCGGGGGTAATAACCCATGTATTTAGCCAGTTCGTCTTCGACGGCTGCGCGGGCAGGGGTGGAGCGGTCGACGGGAGCCCAGTTGGGGCCGAAGACTTTGCAGGAGTGGTAGTAGGCCGGATCAGCCAGCAGCAGCGGCGGGTTTACCGTCTGGTCGTGCAGCTTTCGCAAATCCTCGGGCTGGCTATTGGGTTCGAGCACTCGCAGCGTCGCTTGCGAAGTGCGGGCGACGCCATAGGCGTTGGAGTAGACCGCCGGATCGGGATTGCGGGCCTCATAGATCGGCCGATGATCACGCCCGCCATAGTGACGCAGGTCCATGGGCTGCGCCTCGGGCGACCACCACCAGCCGTTGAGATGGGCCTCGGTGGAGCCGGCGCCGCTGGTTTCCAGCGAAGCAGGGAACGCCTGCCAGAAGTCATTCAGGGACAAGGCCAGGCCGCCGGCCGGTTCGCTCAGGCTCATGATGCCCGGGGCCCGGCGGCAGTGCTCGGCGTCGATCCAGCAATAGTCGGCTCCCTGGCGCTTACGCAGCACCGCATGATCGCAGGAATCCTGGAGCAGTTGCATGTCATTCCACACCGGCAGCAAGCCGCCGTCGGCCGGCGGCGGCACGCTCTGGCCGGAAAGCTGCACCTGTTGCTGCGTGGTGGCATCGTGACCGGAATAGGGCAACAGGCGCAGCGGCTCGCACCACAGGCCTTTGCCCTCTTCGCCGACCACGCGCACGTGCCGGTTCTGCACGCCGTCGTGCAGCAGCACGTGAGCCTTGAGTCCCAGGCCGGCCATGAAGTCGCGGCGGGCGTCGCCGTCCCATACGAAGCTGTGGACCAGATCCACGGTGTCGCAGCCGGCATAGCAGATGACGCGCACGACAAAGGGCATCATGAGCCGGCCGGAGTGCTCGCCCCGGTAGCGGCCGGTGAGTTTTATCACGGCGCGGATCGGGCCTGATTGCTCGATGGTGAGTTGTTCGATGATCCCGGCAAAAGGCTCGCGCTGGCGGTTATCCACGCCGGCTTCGTTCCAGCGCTTTTCGAGAATGCTGGCTAGCTCGACGCCGCCGACGACCGAGCGGCCGCCACGGATGATCTCCTGGATGAGATAGCGGCCGCGATCGCCGACTTCGACAATGATCACCCCGGTTTTCACGACGCGAACGACCTCGATACCGACGACGTCTATGGTGAGGGGCGTCTTGGGCGCCGGCCCGGGGCCAATTTCGACGGACAGGTTGGTATGCTCGGGGCCCGCGACGGTGGCCATGCCCAGCCATTTGATGCTGCCGTCGGGCCAGTAGGCCAGCGGCCAGGTCTGGGTCGGCAGGGGGGTATGGCCGCTGCGGACGTGGGCGGTCTGGTTGGGCTGGAGCTGTCCCTTGGGCCAGGACATTCCGAAGGTTACACCGGTGGGCAGGGCAGGGGCCGCGTCGAGATAATGGAGTTTGATCATAGGCTTGCGATATATTCTGCGCGGGCGGTAGGAGTGCAAGTTCTGAGGACCACTGGAGTAGCGCGGCAGACGAGCCAACCGGCAGGCGGGGTAGGAAAATAGGCCCGAAAGGGTTGTATAGAGGATAACTTTGTCTTATTATCATGGTCGGCGGCAGGCCGGGGCTTCTGGCTCCATGTCCTGCCGATGGTTGGACGCTTCAGCAAGAAAGGTTCTTCCCATGCCTTCGCAACGCCAGATGGTCACGCTGGACGCCAATGAGGCCGCCGCTTCGGTAGCCCATCGCGTCAGTGAAGTGATAGCGATTTATCCCATCACCCCCTCCTCGCCGATGGGCGAGTTTGCCGACGAATGGTCGGCCAAGGGAATGAAGAATATCTGGGGGACCGTTCCCCATGTCATCGAAATGCAGTCCGAAGGCGGCGCCGCCGGCGCGGTCCACGGGGCCCTGCAGGCCGGGGCGCTGTCCACCACTTTCACGGCCAGCCAGGGACTGCTGCTGATGATCCCCAACATGTACAAGATCGCCGGGGAGCTGACCAGCTATGCCATGCACGTAACAGCGCGCACGCTGGCGACTCATGCCCTGTCGATCTTCGGCGATCATTCGGACGTGATGGCCTGCCGCCAGACCGGCTTCGCCATGCTGTGCTCCAACAGTGTGCAAGAAGCCCATGACCTGGCGATGATCGCCCACGCGGCCACCCTCAAGGCCCGGGTGCCATTTCTGCACTTCTTCGACGGATTCCGCACCAGCCACGAAGTGTCCAAGATCGAGCAGCTCACCAACGACGACCTGGTCGCCATGATGGATGAAGAGCTGGTGGCGGCCCACAAGAAGCGGGCCCTGAGCCCCGAGCAACCCGTGCTGCGCGGCACGGCCCAGAACCCCGACACGTTCTTCCAGGCCCGTGAGGCCTGCAACGGCTTTTATGACGCCTGCCCGGCGACCGTCCAGGAAACAATGGACAAGTTCGCCGCCCTGACCGGACGGCAGTATCGGCTCTTTGATTACCTGGGAGCCCCCGACGCCACCCGCGTGATCATCATGATGGGCAGCGGCGCCGAGACCGCCCATGAAGCCGTCGAATACCTGGTGGGCAAGGGACAGAAGGTGGGTCTGCTGAAGGTCCGGCTGTTCCGGCCGTTCAGCGTCAAGGACCTGATCCTGGCCTTACCCAAGACCACGCGCGCCATCGCCGTGCTGGACCGGACCAAGGAACCCGGCGGCGTGGGCGAGCCGCTGTACCAGGATGTGGTCACCGCGCTGCGGGAAGCCAAGGTCCTGGGATTCAGCCCCTTTGCCAACGAGCCGACCGTGATTGCCGGGCGCTATGGCCTGTCCAGCAAGGAATTCACGCCGGCGATGGTCAAGGCCGTGTTTGACGAGCTGGGCAAGCCCAATGCCAAGCTCCACTTCACGGTGGGCATCGTCGACGACGTGACGCACCTGTCGTTGCCCGTGGACGCTGATTTTGACATCGAGCCCGAGGACGTGAAGCGCTCGGTGTTCTTCGGGTTGGGCGCTGACGGCACGGTGGGCGCCAACAAGAACTCGATCAAGATTATCGGCGAGGAAACCAGCAACTGGGCCCAGGGCTACTTCGTGTATGACTCCAAGAAGTCCGGAGCCATCACGATCTCGCACTTGCGCTTCGGTCCGCGGCCTATTCGCTCGGCCTATCTGGTCAAGCAGGCCCACTTCGTCGGCTGTCACCAGTTCGGCTTTTTGGAGAAGTATGGGGTGGTGGACTACTGCAAGTCCGGCGGCGTGCTGCTGCTGAACAGCCCGTTTGGGCCTGAGCAGGTGTGGGACCAGCTTCCGGCCGAAGTGCAGCAGGAGGTTGTGGCCCGCAAGGTGCGCCTCTACGTGATCGACGCCTACAAGGTGGCCAAGGACACGGGCATGGGCGTGCGCATCAACACCATCATGCAGACCTGCTTCTTTGCCATCAGCGGTGTCTTGCCGCGCGAGGAAGCCATCGAGCAGATCAAGAAGGCGATCCAGAAGACCTATGGCAAGAAGGGCGAAGAGGTCGTCAAGAAGAACTATGCGGCCGTGGACCATACGCTGGCGCACCTGTTCGAGGTGAAGGTGCCGGCGGCGGCCACTGGCAGGATTCAGCGCCCGCCCATGGTGGTCGACGAGGCGCCGGACTTCGTGAAGCGCGTTTCGGCGGTGATGATGGCCAACCAGGGCGATCTGCTGCCGGTCAGCGCCTTTCCGGTGGATGGCACCTGGCCGGTGGGCACCACGCGGTGGGAGAAACGCAACATCGCCATGGATATTCCCGTGTGGGACCCGGAGGTCTGCATCCAATGCAACAAGTGCGCCTTGGCCTGCCCGCATGCGGCGATTCGGCCCAAGTTCTACGACCCGGCCAACCTGGCCAAGGCCCCGGCGACCTTCAAGAGCGTGGACTACAAGGCCCAGGATCAGAAGGGCATGAAGTACACGCTGCAGGTAGCTCCGGAGGACTGCACCGGCTGCACCCTCTGCGTGATGGTGTGTCCGGCCAAGAACAAGAGCGATCCGAAGCGCAAGGCCGTCAACATGGCGGCGCAGGCGCCGCTGCGCCTCAGCGAGCGCGAGAACTATGCGTTCTTCCTGAACATCCCCGACCCGCCGCGGCAAGGGCTGCGAATCGACGTCAAGGGTTCGCAGTTCATGCGGCCGCTGTTTGAGTATTCCGGGGCCTGCGCCGGCTGCGGCGAAACCCCCTACGTGAAGCTCATGTCGCAGCTCTTTGGCGACCGCATGCTGGTGGCCAACGCCACGGGCTGCTCGTCGATCTACGGCGGCAACCTGCCCACCACGCCTTACTGCACCGATGCCAACGGGCGCGGGCCGGCCTGGAGCAACTCGCTGTTTGAGGATAATGCCGAGTTCGGCCTGGGCATGCGCCTGGCCGTGGACAAGCACGCCGAGATGGCCGCCGAATTGCTGGCCTTGCAGGCCAGCCAGATCGGCGACAACCTGGTGCAGGAGATCCTCAAGGCCGATCAGAGCAGCGAAGCGGGTCTGGCGGCTCAGCGGCAGCGTGTGGAAGCGCTGCGTCAGAAGCTGGAATCGCTGCGCACGCTGCAGGCTCGGCGCCTCTGGCAACTGGCCGATTACCTGGTGAAAAAGAGCGTCTGGATCCTGGGCGGCGACGGCTGGGCCTACGATATCGGCTATGGCGGTCTGGATCACGTGCTGGCGATGGGCCGCGACGTGAACATCCTGGTCATGGATACCGAGGTGTACTCCAACACCGGCGGCCAGTCTTCCAAGGCCACGCCCATGGGCGCGGCGGCCAAGTTCGCCATGGCGGGCAAGGCGTCGCCCAAGAAGGACCTGGGCATGATGGCCATGGCCTACGGCAACGTGTACGTGGCCCGGGTGGCCTTCGGGGCCAAGGACGTGCAGACGGTCAAGGCGTTCCAGGAGGCCGACTCCTATCGCGGGGCGTCGATCATCCTGGCCTACTCGCACTGCATCGCCCATGGCTATGATCTGGCGTTCGGCGTGGAGCAGCAGAAGCTGGCGGTGGACAGCGCCTATTGGCCGCTCTATCGCTACGATCCGCGGCGGCGCGAGGCCGGTTTGAACCCGCTGCAACTGGATTCGGCGGCGCCCAAGGCGCGGCTGGAGCAGTTTGTGCGCAACGAGACGCGCTTCCGCATGGTCGAGCAGATGAACGCCGCGCGTTTCAAGCAGTTGATCGACACGGCGCAGACCGACGCGGTGGCCCGGTTCAAGATGCTGGAAGAACTGGCCAAGGTCGGCGGCGGCACTCCCGAAGCCAACAAGGAGTGAACCGCAGACCCGATCGTAGGGGTACGCCTGGGATGTCCCGGGCGGCCTGCGGGTCGGGGCCTTGGCGGACTGATGTAGTATATTCGCCGGCCATGCGGCCGCGGTTGTGCAACCTCTAAAGGAAACCTATGGACCTCTCAACCACCTACCTGGGCTTGCAACTGACCAGTCCCCTGATGCCGGGCGCTTCGCCGCTGATGGACAACCTGGACTCGGTCCGGGCCCTGGAGGATGCCGGTGCGTCGGCCATCGTCATGCACTCGCTGTTCGAGGAGCAAATCGTCGGCGAGCAACTGGCCACCATCTACCAGATGGAGATGTATGCCGACTCGTTCGCCGAGGCCTTGTCCTATTTCCCGCAGCAAAGCGAGTTTGCCCTGGGACCGGAGGCTTACCTGGAGCATATTCGCAAGGTCAAACAGGCCGTGGCGGTACCGGTGATCGCCTCGCTCAATGGCATTACCTCCGGCGGCTGGGTGGACTATTCCAAGAAGATTGCCCAGGCGGGCGCTGACGCTTTGGAACTGAACGTCTATTTCCTGGCCACCGATCCCAATGAGAGCGGGCAGGCTGTCGAGCAGCGCCTCTTCGACGTGGTGGCGGCGGTCAAGAATGCCGTGCAGATCCCGGTGGCGGTGAAGCTCTCGCCGTTCTTCTCGTCGCTGTCGCATGTGGCGTGCAAGCTCGAGGAGTTGGGGGCCAACGGCCTGGTAGTTTTCAATCGCTTTTATCAGCCCGATATCGACGTGGAGAACCTTCAGGCCACGCCTACGCTGAACCTGTCCGATCCGTCGGAATTGCTGCTGCGGCTGCGGTGGCTGTCGATTCTGCGCGGTCATGTGCAGCTTTCGCTGGCGGCCAGCGGCGGCATTCACCAGGGGGTGCATGCCATCAAGGCCCTGATGGCCGGCGCCCAGGCGGTGCAGGTGGTGTCGGCGCTGCTGAAGCGCGGTCCCAAGCAATTGCGGACCATCCGCCAGGAAATGGTGCAGTGGATGGAAGAGCACGAATACACGTCGGTGCGGCAGATGCACGGCAGCATGAGCCTGCTGCATTGCCCGGACCCGGCGGCCTTCGAGCGGGCCAACTATATGCGCATCCTGCAGAGCTGGCGGCGGGACAATCCCGCGACGCCGGTGGCCTGAGCAGCGACACACCCTCGTGGAGAGCCAGCGCCGTTTTGTGACGGCGCGCGGTTGATCGTCGCCGCCGCGCCTGATATCGTGCTGACTTGCTGAGTCAATCAGCGCGGGCCGAAGGCGGGTGGCTCCCCTTCGGTCCTCTTTGTTTTTACAGCGTCAAGTCGACTCGGGCGGGGGAGGCAAGCTGGCCGCAAGCTGCTGGGCCAGTACGGTCATGCGCTGCGCTTCGATGCTGTCGAAGGGCCGCGTGCTGAAATCCAGGATCAACCACTGGCCGCGCACCAGCAGGCCCACGTTCCACGGCGTCAGGGCTCGCAGTTGCGAGGCCGCCAGCAGTTTGGCCGCCGCGGTCTGCGTTCCAAAGACCACAAACCGCTGTGGCGGCGCGAGCGAGGGGAAGCTATTGAGGGGCAAAAAATCCAGCACGCTGGAGGCATGGGCCACCGGCCGCAAACCCGTGGCCGGCCAATCGTATGGAATCTGTCGCAGCAGCAGGTGCCATCGAGCGCTGGCTGTGGGCGTGGGGCTGCCGGGCGGGGCGCTGCTCTGAATCTGGGCCAGGAAGAAGCGCTGCTGGCCGATGACCACCAGCGGCTTGGGTTGCTTGAGAAGATCGGCCAGCGGCTCGGGGGCTGCTGCCCTCCTGGCGGTGTGCAGGGGCAGTCCCGCGGCCGCCGCCCATTGGCGCAGTTCGCGCCACCGGCGGTTGCTGGTCGCGGCCCGCGTCAGCATCACGTAAACCGCCACGCAGACCGCCAGCATCGCCAGCAGCAGCACCAGCAGGCGCAGGGGCAACTCCACCTGTGCGATGGTGAACATGGGGCGGCATTGTACACCAGGTCGAGGGTAACTTCGCAGGCGGCGTGGCGGCCGGACCTTGGCTTGCCGACCAGCAACGGTTCGGCCTTCTGACCAGGACTTGACAGCGTTTCTTTAGCCGTCAGACCACTGGAGGTGGCCCTGCGGCGGAACCTACATCGACACCAACACCCGGGGTTGCCACTGCGAAGACAACGTGATCTACGGCATGCCTTCGGGGCGGGCGGGTCAACGGCAAACCCTGGACCGAGTACAACAAGGACAAGGAGTTTATCACCCTGAAGGACCTGACCGGCAACGTGAGCGTGACGGCCCAGTACTGAGGAAAGAGGAACACGCAGACCAACATGGCAACCCACAACACGGACAAGGAGCAGGAACCGCCATGAACAACACCCACGGCATGACCATCCGTGAGTCGGGCATAGCGCTCTGGCTGGCGCGGGCCACACCCCGGGCCTACCTGGAGCAGGGCAAGAAGATCAGCGTCAAGAACGCCCCGACCTGCTTCGGTGCCGTGGCCTACGAGATCGTCTCGGACGTGGACAACGGCAAGGTCACCGCGACCGTCGAGATACCTGCCCGCAAGGCGCCCAAGGAAGTGATCCTGCGCTTCCGCCATCCCAAGACCGCGCCGATCAAGAGTGTGACGATCAACGGCAAGCCGTGGACGGAGTTCAACAAGGACAAGGAAACCATCACCCTGAAGGGTCTGACCGGCACGGTGGCCGTGACGGCCCAGTACTAAGGACACGGAACATGCAGACCGACCGTGCAACCACAACACAGACCAGATGCAAGGAAACGTCATGAACATCAACCCCAACCACGGCGAAAGCCGCAAGGAGAACCAGATGAGCACCCTCATCAGAGCAGCATCAGTCACCATGCTCGTCACCCTGGGTTTGACCCTCGGAGCATGGGCGGCCGAGCCGCCGAAGTCGGAACCTGCTGGTTCGGTCAACCTGGCCCTCGGGTGTCCGGTTGCCGTGAAGACACCGAACAAGGGAACGCCCCAGGGCAAAGGCGGATTCGCGGCCGCGGACCTGTTCAAGGAGAAGTTTGCGGACAAGGCCGCCGGAATTGCCGGGTGGGGAAGCATCGCCACCCCTCAGTTGTATGTGAATCCCAGGGCCGAGGAACTGAATCTACTCCATGGCAACAACCAAACAAGAATTCCTGCCCGAAGCGTGGTGGTGCACCCCGGACCGGACACGGACGTCGTGGTCGGATGGCAGAGCCCGATCGCGGCCACGGTCAGCGTGCGGGCCAAGATCGCTCACGTGTCCAGCGGCAGTGACGGCGTTACCTGGGCCATCAAGCACGGAACGTCCGTGCTGGCGCGGGGGCATGCCGGATCTGTGCAAGTTCCTGCCGCGCAGGGGAAGGACGCCGACAAGCTTGCCGCTGTGCCTGTCGCCAAGGGCGACACCATTTCCCTGGTGATCGGTCGTAATGGTAATCATCATGGTGATACGACCGCCATCGAGTTCGGCCTCACCGAAGTCACCGGCGAGAAACGAGTCTGGGATCTGGCCAAGGATGTGGTCGCCGACATCCAGGCGGCAAATCCGCACGCCGATGCCCTGGGCAACGCCGGGGTATGGCATTTCCTGGCGCCCAAGGCCGCCGCTCCCGCGGGCGGAGAAGACACTCTGGCATTCTATACGTGGTCGCCGGAGCAACTTACGGATGGCGTTCGTGTGGTGGGCGGATACTCGTCCGACCCGGTGTACGATCGGCCCGCCATCGACGAATGGGTGGAGATCGACTTGGGGGCGGAACGGTTCTTCCATGAGATCCGGATGTACCCTGTCCGGGCGTACACCCGCAACGGGGAAGGCGCGCCGAGTTTCCCGCTGGACTACACCATCCAGACGAAGACCGCAGGCGGCCAATATGCCACCATCAAGACCGTGACCAACCAGGCGAATCCCGGGATCGCTCCTGTGGTCCTGCCGGTTCCGAACCAGAAGGCCCGCTTCGTGAAGATCGCGGTGAGCCGGGTCAGCGAACCCCCGCCAAATGATCCCACCTATGCCTTGCGCCTGGCGGAAGTGGAAGTGCTGGGAGCCAGCGTGCGGGCGCCGCAGAAGGCGGCAGCCACTCCACCCCAACAACACTGGCGTCTGCAGACGGAGGACACGGCGATGACGGTGGCCGTCGTGGACAACCAGCCGGCGGTCTTCGAGTTGAAAAACCCGCGGGCGGGCTGGAACTGGTTGGCCACGCCGGCAGTGATTCCATTGCCGACCCGGGTGCAGGTCCACAATGTCAAGGATCACACCGCGGCAACCTGGGCCTTCCAGGAAGCGACGGAAGATGCGGCCAACGGGAAGAAAGTGACGTTGCGCTTCTCCTGCAACGAAGAGCCGAAGGTGCAGATGAAGTTCAGTTGGTGGGCGGCCAAGGGGCCTGGCCCCATTCAATATCAGGAGGTGGTGGAGAACGGCACTGGCAAACGCGTGGAACTGTGGCCGCGACGGGATCTCCTCAACCTGAAACCGGAACGCGAAGTGGTCCTGTGGCGGTTTGTCACGGATTCCGGTGCGGGCGCCGTTCCAAAGTCGCTGTTCATCGATCGTCTGGCGGATGGGGCCCTTCACCAGGCCCCGATCGGTGGCCACTCCGGTTTCGTTGCGTTTGTGGCATTGGACAGCGGCGATCATGGCGTGTATTTCGCCGGCGAATGGGAGCGCGGCGTCATCCGCACGGAGGCGTCGGGGTCGTGCCCGGTGACGGTGGGCGTGAAACTTCCTGCCGGGGATCATACCGACGTGCCTGGCACACAGGCGCAATTGCCGTTCGTGTACCTCGGCGCCTACGCGGGCGACATGGACGACTGCGGCAACGGTTTCAAGCGCTGGTTCTTCCTCCACAAAGTGCCCGAGAACATGCGCAAGGACCCGACCGAACCTTGGACCCTGTACGGCGGGATGTGGAGTACCGGCGGTGGATGGAGCAGCAAGGAAGAGGTGTTTGTCAAGGGGATGAAGGAGAAGTTGTCGGACATCGGGATCGAGGAAGTGGGAATCGACAACGGATGGTGGGGCAAGAATGGCCCGGCGAGTTGGAAGGCCGATCCGCAACTGTGGCCCAGCGGCATGGAGATCGCCGGCAAGACAGCGCGCGAGAACGGGTTCAAGTTCTCACTGTACTTCCTGCTGCGCGGAGAAGGGGCTACCGTGAAGCGACTGCACGAGACCATGACCGCATATGGAGTCGACACCTACCGCAGCGATATGGGGGCGCCCAGCGTGGACTTCCTCGATGAACTCGCGGCCATCCACCCCAACTTCCGCTACGAGTTCTGCGACGACGGGGGTAAACGGATGGACTATGCCATGTTGCAGCGGGCCACGACGATCTTCGTGCTGGATCGGTATGATCCCCTGAACCTGCGCGCGGCGATGTACGCCAAATCCTATGTCATCCATCCCGCGCAATTCCTGATTCCGCTGGAAACAGTCGAAGCAGTCGGAAAATCGAAAGAGACCATGCGTTATGTGTTGCGCACCACCATGCCCGGGCAGTTCACTATGGGATTGTCGGGACGGGGCGGGTACGTCCTTCCGTCCGATCATCCCCCGATCATCGAGGTCGCCAAGGAGTCCATCGCCCTCTACAAGACCCGCATCCGTCCGTTGATCCGCGAAGGCAATCTCTATCACGTATTCCTGCGGCCAAACGGCACCGACTGGGACGGCGTCCAGTTGCATGACCCGGCCAAGGGCAAAGGCGCCGTGCTCTTGTTCAAGCCGAACAACAAGGTGGACACCCGACGCATCGTGCTCAAGGGACTGGACCGGACCAGGACCTACGCCTTGACCTTCCAGGACCGCCCGGAGCAGAGCACCCGCAAGACCGGCGCGGACCTGATGGACCAGGGTTTCGATGTCACCATGACCGGCCAGAACGTCTCGGAGATCGTCTGGGTCGAGGAATCCCGCTAGGAAAATTCGATGAACCGCGGAATCATTCCGTTCAGTTTGGTCGCATTGGCGTCCAGCACCGTGGTCGTGACAGCCCAGTACTGACACACGAGGAAATGATCGACGTGAAATCTCAACTTCAAGACGGACTCCGACGCATCGCCGATCTGGCCGATCGGCAGCATCTGCGGGATGTTGAACGCCTTCAGACGGCGGTCTGGGATTACCGGCCTGTTGAACGGATCCCAGTGGTGATGCACGGCTTGAAGGCACCTGACTGGCCCCTGTTCCCGTACCGGGAGACCTTCGACGACCCGGAAAAGATGCTGTGGAATCAACTGTATGAAACGTATGTCGGCGTCACCGTGCGGGACGACCGTATGTTGACGGTGCGTCCCAACTTCTGGACCGCGAACATCCCCTCCCTCTTCGGCTTTCCGTTCAAGATGGACGAGACCACCACATGGATCCAGGCGAGCCATGACGCCGAGGCGATCCGCCGCCTGATTGATCGCGGAGTCCCCGACGTGACCTCGGGTCTGGGGGGCCGGGCGATCGAGATCTTCGCCATCTACCGCGATTACCTCGCCGAGGCAGGGCTGGCGGATGTCGTGCATCTGTTCCAGCCCGACAATCAAGGCCCGTTCGATTGCGCCTATGCGATGTGGGGTGAAGAGATCCTCACGGCCATGTACGACACGCCGGAGTTGGTTCACCGCTTCCTGGATCTGCTGACCGAGACGATTATTGCCTACGCGCGCGCCATGAAACGGGCGATGCGGGAACCGGCGGACCACATGTATCACTGGTGGTACCGGGTGCCCGGCGGCGTGCGAATCGTTGATGACAGCACGATCATGCTCTCGCCGGAAATGTACGACGAGTTCAGCCGTCCCTATACCGAACGCATTTACGCCGCTTTTGGAGGCGGCTACATGCACTACTGCGGACACGGCTTGCAGTCGCAGCATCAGCGTGTCGCCACGCGCGGGTTACGCGGCATCGAGATGGGGTCAGCGGAAGTCGGGGCGAAGAACCCCAATTACGTGCTGCATGATCTTTGGAAACAGGCCGCGGGACACCGGGTGGTGATCTGCTGGATCGGCCCGCCGGGTCTGCCGGTTGTTCGCCCCGACATCGACACAGGTCTGATCTACGGACACATCGAGCGAGAGGTTCCATGGGGGCAGGCTGCGCAGCGGACCCGCCAGATCAAGGACTTCTGGCAAGGTCGGAAGAGGCACTAATCGGAAGGAATGTGGCACCGTGTGACGGCCGAGTACTGATAACGTACGAACATGCAGAGCAACATCCGATGCCCTGAGGACGACGAAATGACCGCGACGCCTCAACGCCACCCGATAGTCGAGGGTATGAATCTCTGAACCTCAAACACCAACTCCACGAAAGGACCTGTCCATCATGAAACGTTACACCCTCACCCTCACCCTCACCGGCCTGCTGGCGCTCTGCCTGGCCGTTCCGGCCGTTTTTGCCGCCGGGCCGGCGACCGCACCGGATGCCAAGGCCCTGGCAAACAGTCCCGCCACGGCACCCTCGCCCATCTTCACCCGGGATGCGATCCTCGCGGCCATGCGCAGGGTCAATGACTGCCGC
>Ga0209450_10000148_pt1 | contig 39083 bp, 16 predicted proteins | sample FrelakmetLWP11LW_FD_187149 | JGI IMG/M metagenome (GOLD analysis project Ga0209450, IMG submission 187149) | Freshwater lake sediment microbial communities from the University of Notre Dame, USA, for methane emissions studies - LWP11 LW (SPAdes)... | ecosystem: Environmental > Aquatic >...
GGACATCCTCCCAGGTGAGGACGGCGCGAACGCCTCCCAGCTTTTCCGCTTTGGCTTTGTTGATTTTCTTGATGAGCGCGTGCGGGTGAGGACTTCTCAACACCTTTCCGTAGAGCATGTCAGGGAGCTTGATGTCGTTCAGAAACTTCGCCCTTCCCGTAAGGATCTCTACAGCATCCTTCCGGGGCGTCACCTTGCCGATGAATCGGTATTTTCCGGCCATCTTGGTCACTCCCCCTTTCCGGATGCCGCCATAATGGCCTTCACCACCTGGTAGTGGCTGATGCAGCGGCAGAAGTTTCCCGACAGGGCTTCCTTCACCTCTTCTTCCGCAGGGGAGGGGTTTCCCCGGAGAAGCGCTTTTGCGCTCATGAGGATGCCGGGCGTGCAAAAGCCGCACTGAAATGCCGTGTGGTTGATGAAGGCTTGTTGCAGCGGATCAAGCTTCCCTGTCTTTGGATCGCTTAATCCTTCGATAGTCATGACCGCCTGCCCATCGCATTCAACTGTAAGCGTCATGCAGGAGAGAACCGGTGTGTCGTCCATGAGCACGGTACATGCCCCACATGCCCCTTGGTCACAGGACACCTTCGTGCCCGTGAGACCGAGAGTTTCTCTGATGGTGTGGGCGAGCGTATCCCACGGTTTTACCTGACCAGGCCTGTCTCCGATTTCCAGATTGCAGGGCCTGCCGTTCACCGTGAGACTGACCTTCTTTTGCTTTCCGGTCTTTTTCACAACGTCGTGTTCCCCTCTATTCTCTTCACATATTTGTCTGCGGATTGCTCAAAGTTAACATTTCAGCTTCAGGATTTCCACGGTGAATATCGAGAAGAAAATGGGAAACGCTTTTCATGGCAAAGGAGTCCTGGAACTTCTTGACCGGGATACCCCCCGATGCTACAAAGTTCACATGAAATCCCTTTTCAGAACAGTCCTCTTCAGCCTCTTCAGCCTTTTTCTCTGGGTGAGTGCTTTTGCCGCAAGCGGGCCCATCACCGTGAACGTCGATGTTCCTTCCGGACAATGGAAGACGGCGAGACTCAAGAACCTTCCCAAGGACGCGACGGTGGCTGTGCAGGTGGAGAGTACAGGCGAGATTTTGGTTGCCCTGGTGCATGCGAAGGCTTTTCAGAATTCCCCTGACAACCTCCGCCCCCTTTTCACAGGGAGGGTGGAGAGAAAGCTTTCATTTTCCGTGGCTGTTGCTGAAAAGGGAGATCACTACCTCTTGCTTGACAACCGGCGCGGCACTGAAGCCAAAGCAGTGACCGTGACGCTTCAAGCCGCCAGAAGCGAAAAAGACCGAACCCAAGCAGCAGGCTCCATCCTCAGTGAATTTGAAAAACAGCTCCACCGGCTCTTTATCTTTGACCCTTTTCCCATGGGGGTGAAACAGTGCGGGATCCCAAGGGCCTTTGCAGAGGAGCCCGGGGTTTTCCTCTGTACCGAGTACGTCTATCACCTTCACGATGCCTTGCGCGATAAGGAAAGGGCGAAGGACTTTCTCTCTTTTTCCATCTTCCAGGAGGTCGCGCGCCGGCTCCTCGAAGATTGGAATCACTCCGAAGCGGGAAAAGAAGAGAGAATCGATGAATTCGCCGTGGCGCTCATGGTCATGCTGAATCAGAGGAACCGCCTTTTCGGAGCAGCGGATTTTGCCGCCAAGAACCCTTCAGCCTTCAGCACCCTAACCAAGCTTTTCCAGGATAAGCGGCATCCGCTTTCGGCTCAGTGCAGCGGGAAGGTTCTGAACTGGGCAAAAGACTCAACCCTTCCCAAGAAATGGCAATCTTTCCTGGTTCCTCACATGCAGACGGCCCTGCTCAAGAAACTCAAGCAGAAGCCGACCTCCTGGACCGATCTTTCATTGGTGGAAAAAGAGCTGGCAGCCCGAGACAAAAAAGCGATCTGAAAGGTTTATGAAGTGACAAGTGACGAGTAACGAGTGACAAGTTCGGTTTTCTGCTCGTCACTTGCCCTTCGAGTTTGTTCAGGGCCGTGAGCATGTCGAACGTTTACTTATCACTCGTGACTGATTCATCTTCATGGGTTGAGGAAGCGGACCTTGCACTTCAAGCCCGGAGGCAGCTTGTAATCCGGATTCGGGAGCTCCAGGCGCACGCCGAAGGTGCCGCTCGCCGCATCCACCACCTTGTCCACGATCGTCACTTTCGCCTTGTAGAGGCCGCCCACAGGCGCTTCCGGTTTCACTTCCGCAAACATGCCGCTCCTGACAGAGCCCAGCATGCTGACCGGCATGATCACCTCCACGTGAAGGGGATCGATTTGGGCGAGCTTCATCACCGGTTTGTCTTCGATATACTCTCCCGGGTGCAGGTACCGATCGACCACCACACCGTTCACAGGGCTACGAATACTCATGCGCTTCACCACTTCAACCGATCGTTTGTATTCCAGCTCAGCAAGGCGCTTGGCTTCCAACGCTTCGTTCAGGGCAAGCTCGGCCAGCATTCTCCGGGTCTCCGCCTCATCCCACTCCTGGAAGGAGAGGGTCTTTTTCTCGTAAAGCTCCTTTTTGCGCTGCTTGCTCCGATCAGCAAATTCCATCTCCGCCTTTTTGGCTTTGATGGTCGCATCCAGCTCCGCCCTGGCTTTTGCAAGCTCCATGGTCGACTTCTCAACCCCGGCCTGAAGGGTGGCCACCACCTGGCCTTCTTTCACCATGTCCCCGCGGTCCACGCTCACACTTTCAAGAATACCCGGCGTGTTGCTGCCCATATTGGCGGAAAGCTTGGGTTCGATCAAGCCGTCGAATTCAATGGACTGAGCTTTCACATCCATCGCCCCTAGCCAAAGGAAGGTTGAAGTCAACGCGATAATGAAAAGGATAGCTGATCCGCCCTGCTGTTTTCTGCCTTCTGTGTGCTGTATTCTGGTTTTCATCTTCTCTCTTCAGTCTCCTTTTTGGCGTTCACGCTTGTTTTCTCAGTCACGAGTAACGAGCAAGGCTTTTTATGTTTCTTGTAACTCGTCACTTGTTACTGGCTTCTTGTTGCAGGCCGGTGGTTGCTTTTTGCATGTCGCCAGTCGTCCATTGTCAGTAGTCCGTTGTCCGTCGTTTTCTCAATGGCGAATAAAGCTTTTTCTTGTGTTTCTTAACTGGTTACTCGTCACTTGTCACTGGGTTTTCCAACTCTAGGCACTTCCTCTTCTGTATTCTGTCTCCTGCCTCCTGTATTCTCTCTTGCTATTCACTTCTTCCTGAAAACGCCAGGGATTCGCTGAGCTGCTCATCCATCTTGAGCAGGTTATGTCTCATCCGCGCATGCAACCGTTGCGCCCCTCTCTGGGCGCGTCCAAAAAGGACTCTCCCCAACCATTTGCCGAAGAAGGTGCTGGACGTCACTTCCGCAAGCCACCTCAAAGGCTTCCAGACATGGACCGTGATCAGTTCATCATCAAGAGAAACAAAGGCCTCGCTCGCGCCGGGATCCCCCTGCCTACCACATCGGCCGAAGAGCTGGCGATCAATTCGGCCGGCCTCATGCCGCTCCGAAGCAATGACGTGAAGTCCACCGATCTCGACCACGCCCGGTCCCAGGCGGATGTCCGTGCCCCGGCCTGCCATGTTGGTGGCCACAGTAATCTGGGCCGGCTGGCCTGCCTGGGAGATAATCTCCGCTTCCTCCTTGTCCTGCCTGGCATTGAGAACCTTGTGGGGCAACCCCTTCTCGCTCAGAAGCCCGCTCAGCTTCTCGGAGGTTTCCACAGAGCGCGTGCCCACGAGCACAGGCCTCTTCTGATCATGCAGCTTGACAATGGTCTTGACGATCTCCGTCCACTTCTTATCCGATGTCCGGTACACGCGATCGGGCAAGTATCTCCTCCGCATAGGCCGGTGGGTCGGCACCGTGACCACCCTCATGCGGTAAATCGACCACAGCTCCCCCGCCACTTCTCTGGCCGTGCCCGTCATTCCTGCCAGTTGAAGATAGCGCCGGAAAAAGCGCTGATAGCTGATCCTGGCCTTGGTATCCTTCCTGCTCGTGATGTCGCATCCCTCCTTGAGCTCGATGAGCTGGTGAAGACCGCGCTCCCAGGACCTGTCGGCCATGAGCCGGCCCGTGTACTCATCGATGATCTGCACCTTCTTGTCTTTCACGAGGTAGTGCTTGTCGAGGTGGAAGAGGTACAGCGCCACGAGAGCCTGCCTCACCAGCTCTTCACGCTGCTCTTCATTGCCGGCAAAGCCTGCCTGAGACCAGTCGAAATCATGGATTCTGGTTATTCCTTCGTCCGTGAGCTCCACGCTCCGATCGCTCCAGATGACGTGAAAATCCCTCCTCTGAACAAGGTCTCTTCCCAGAGTCATGGCACACTTGTAAATTTCCGTGCTGTACAGGCCCTCTGCCTCAGAAGAAATGATGAGCGGGGTTCTCGCCTCGTCAATGAGCACACTGTCCGCTTCATCCACTATCGCAAAGTGAAGACCGCGCATCACGAGCTGATGGACCCGTGATTTTTCCCCGTAGAGGCGCTCGAGCTGGAGCCGAATCGGGGTGGGCCTGTCCCAGAGGATAATCCTGTCTCTCAGATAATCGAAGGCCACCTCCTTGTTGGTGCAATAGGTGATGTCGCAGCGGTAAGCCTCTCGCCTTGCAGCCGGATCCATGCCGTGGACAATGGTTCCCACTCGCAGCCCCAGCCCTTCATAGATCGGTTTCATCCAATCCGCATCGCGCTTGGCCAGGTAGTCATTGACCGTGATGATGTGCACCGGCACGCCGGTAAGCGCCAGGGCGGCGGCGGGAAGGGTGGCGGTCAGGGTTTTCCCTTCGCCTGTTTCCATTTCCGCGACCATCCCCTTGAGAAGCACAAGCCCGCCGATCAGCTGCACATCCACGTGGCGCATGCTCAGGGTGCGATGAGCGACTTCCCGCGCAAGGGCAAAGGCTTTTCCCACCAGCTCCTCCCTATAGCCTTCCCTTCGCAGAAGCGGCCTCAGGCTCAGGCTTTCCTCCAGGATCTTTCGATCGCTCCACTCTCCCATGGATTGGGCCTGAGCATTCACCGCCCCAAGGATCCAGCTGAAGCGCTCAGGCTTGGGCCGGAGCCAGGGCGCAAAAAGCCCGCCCACTGTGGCGGCAAGTCTCTCCACTTTCCCGAGCTTGGGTTCTTCGCGCTCCGGATAAAGCTTGCCGGTCATGGTCTGGGGGGGAGCTGGACTAAACATTGAATCTTCTCAGGAAAACCTGTCTGACCTCTCTGTACCATCGATGCGCGAGCGGCTCATATCCATGGTCAAAACGCACGTATAGGCGGCCGCCCACATTGTAGAGGCCTTTAAAACTCGGGAGCTCAATGTCAAAGAGAAAGACCTTCTGAAAGGCCTTGATCCCGAGCCGGTCACGGGGATCAATGGCGATAGTTCCGCCCCCCTCCTGGGTGAGCGCTCTACCGGGCAGCTGATCCGTCGCCGCAGGAACTTCCCTCAGGAGGTTGGCAGACACTGTTTCAGGTATGTTTTCAGGGAGCCGAACCTGAACATGACGAGTCTGGGACCGCACAAAATCCACATCCTCCTGATACACCACGACACGGCCGGTCACTGCCGCAGGGTCCAACACATAGCCCAGCAATTCCCCGCGCTTTGCATAACGACCGGGGAGGTCCTGAGGCACAGGGACAATGAAAACGCCGCTTGCGGGGCTTCGAATCGTGAGATCCCCTTCCCGTTCCTTCGCATCCTTCAGCTTGCCGGTGATATGCTGCATTTCCTCTTTGGTAATATCCGCCTTCACCCTGTCCGCAATGATCTGGGCATCATAGGTGGCCTGCAGTTCCTCCAGTTTGGATTCCAGAACCCTGATCTGGGCAGGGAGAAGCGGGTCAAAACACTCGATCAACGGTTCATCGCTTTGCACGCGTGAACCGGGCTTGGCAAGGAGCTTATCCACAAAACCGTCGGTCCCGGCCCTCACAAAAGACCGGTCAGGAATCCACAGAACACCTTCCGCTCGGGTGCCAAGGGGAAAAGGCACAAGAAAGATCACCACCGCAATCGCAGCCAGAAGCAGCCCGGTCACCAGAACAGACCGTGTCCTTTTCCGGCTGAGCCTCGGAGACGAGGAAAGGAACTTGAGTCCTTTGGCTGCAGGCAGGACCATCATGCTAAAAGCAGCCCAGATGGCAAAAAGCACGCCGATAAAAAAGAACTGGCTGGCAATGAAAAGGACGATGGCCACATAGATGAAAACCCTGTAGGCCCATGAGGCAACCGTGTAGAGAATGAACCAGATCCTTTCGCCCGGAGTGGATTCAGGAGGTTCTGCCTCCCGCACTCCGAACAAGTATCGCTGAAACAGGTAGCCCACATACCGAAGCCCCCGGGGCCCCAGGTTCGGGATTTCGAGAAGATCGCTCAGGATGTAATAAGCATCATAGCGGAGCAGAGCATTCCCGTTGAAGAGGATGGAAGAGACGCCTGCGATGAAGATCACGTTGTAGGCAAGGGAACGCATGGGTCCCGGTTCTGCGCTGGCCCAGAAGAAAAGGGCAAGGGCTCCAATAAAAACCTCGACCGCCATGCCTGCTGCACCGACCAGGACACGCTCGCTTTTTTCCCGGAAAGCAGACGAAGCCGAGGCGTCCACATAGGGGACAGGGGTGAGCACGAGGAACATGATGCCCATGTCGTGCACCTCGCCCCCCTTGAGTTTCACGGCAAACCCGTGGCCGAACTCGTGGAACGCCTTGAGCACAGGGAACACCAGCCACATGACCACCAGGTTGCCCGGGTTGAGAATCCGATCTGTAATGTTCTCCGTGAGCTCGTCCCAGTGAACTCCGGCCAGGAAAACGGCCGCGCCGACTACCACGAGCCAGAGCACGAAACCCGGCCAGGTGAAGAAAGGCTTGGCCACCCCCTGGAACCTGGTGAGGAAGCGATCGGCGTCAAAAAGATGAAACCGCATGAAAAGAGGGCTGCGCAGATTCTGCTTCCAGCGCATGGACCGTTTCTTCTCGAAGCGCTTCAGAATCTCCGCCGTATCAGGCATGACGTCCGCTTGAAGTGCATCCATGGCGTGAAGCTGGCTGAGAAGGCGAATCACCTCCTCCTGAGTGGGCGTCTCTTCACCGAGGCGGTCTCTTGCGGCATCCCAGATCTCCTGAACCGTGCGCTTTCCGTCCATGAGGCCGAGAATCTGGTAGGCGGACGGCGTGAATCGTCCGAAGCGAGCGGAGGCATGATCCTCCAGCACATACCACAGCTCGCCGCGGTAGTGGTGCCGGTGGATTTCCACATGGCTCCGCAACCGGGGCTTTAACCCCGCCACGCGATACCAAGAAGGACTGAAGAGAGAATCGGCCATAAAAACCTTTTTCACCACCCGTCCCGCTGTCGCGGGACTAGAGACGCAGAGAACGCGGAGAAAAACTCCCAGCCATCGGCCTCATGTTCGCTCAGACCCCCGCACAGATGCGGGGGCTCCCAATCCAAAGAGATTGGGAGGTTGAGGAGTTTGTAAATGGCAAATAAAGTTAACTTTCTTTTGCCATTTACAACCCTCCCAACGCTTCTGGGCGAACATGGTGCTCTCCTGTCTTCATCCCCTCTGAGATCTCTGTGCCTCGAACGAGCCCCGCGTAGCGGAGGCGAGTGGGCGGTGAAATTGTCTGTTTGTCTGTGCCGGTCTGTGTGCGTCTGTGGCTAACTTACGGAATCCACCGCCAGAGTTGCAGCCGCACCCAGTCGATCGCCTCGTGGGTCCAGACCCAGATGAGCCTGCGGCGATCAATGGTGACTTTGCCTATACCCTCCATGCCCGGCCGCATGCGCTCCGAGTGTTTCTCCATGTTCGCTTCCACGCGGAAGTAGTTCTTCCCTTCTTTGGCAATGGAGACCGGCGTGATCTTGTTCACCACAAAGGGGAGGGCCTCTCCCGGCATGGAGGGCAGGACCAGCTCGCTCTTTTGCCCCACCCGGATGTGGATGATGTCTTTCTCGTCCACCTCCACGATCACCCGGTAGGCATCCAGAGGGGCCACCTTGAAAAGCTCCTGGCCCCGTTCTACAGGCGCGCCCAGAGACTGGCTCAGGTCACCGCTCATGATCACACCGTTGAAAGGCGCGGTGACCCGGGTCCGCGACAGCTGCTCATCGATGAGGGTGAGCTGGGCCTCGGCCTGCTCGACCTTGGCTCTGATCACGGTGATCTGGGCCCGCTCGTGCTTGGCCATGGCCTCATGATATTGCTTGGTGAGCTGCTCTTTTTCTGTCGCCCACTTGAGGCGCTCCAGTTTCAAGTCCCTGTCATCGAGCAAACAGAGCAAGGCGCCTTCTTTGACGACATCCCCCGGCCGGACCGGCGCTTCCTTGATGTACCCGTTGAAAGGCGCGGCCACCACACGCTGCACTTCCCCTTCAATGACCGTATTGGCTGTCACGCGATAGTCGATCTTGAAGAAGGTGAAGAAAAGGACCAGCGCAAGGAAGACGACAAGGAGGATTTTCCGGACAAGGTAACCCGGACCGATGAGCCTTTCCACTTGGGTGGTCAAAGAGTCGAGCGCTTTTCGAGCAAGCCATCGCTCCTCGTGGCGCTTGGTGTCGAGGATCGGAGAGACAAGGGCTGCCACAGTTTCGCACGCTTCCACGGTCCACTTGTCAAAAGGCTTGTCCGCGGCCCGCTCCAGGGTCAAGCCGCCGATGACCTTTCCCTTGTGCTCCAGGGGGATCGTCAGGACCGCAGCCGACCCGTGTTGTTTAAAAAGCTCCTCATGAGACTTTGTGACAAGAGGAAGGCCTTCAAGAGGAGGGGGATAGGCGACCACGGCATGCTGATCCATGGCCTCGTCCATGGAGGCGCCGATCGCCCGAACGAGGTTCGTCTGTTTGCCGAAATCGGCGGTGTGGGACATGACCTGGACTTTGACGTGCTTGCCCCGGGTCAACCCGAGGCTGACCCTGTCGCACTCGAGGGTTGTGGCGAGCCGGGTGACAAAGGCCATGGCCGCACCGTGAAATCCGTCGTGCTCCACTGAGCTTGCCACCAGGTCCAGGATCTTCTGCAGCCGCTCATTGGACTCTTCGGCCCTGGCCGCATCGGCGCGCCGGATCATCACTTCGAGCCATGCGGCTCCCCAGTGAAGGGACCGCAGAATGCTTTGAACCTCGTGGCGAGGGTGTTCGTCCACCTCAAGGACGACAACACCGTGAAGTTTTCCGGAAACTTCGAGGGGGTAAGCAACCTGAACGGTTTCAGGATAGCCGTTTTGAGGGGGAGGGACGGAATCGCCCTCGAGCAGAAGGCCTCGACGCTCTCTCAGGGCGCGTTCCGCAGCGCCGGTGAGGTGGGTCATGCTGAGTTTGGCGTCAGGCCAGACGGCGACAGGGGTAAAGGGGCCGCGGTCGGGATTCCCGAGAAGAACCATCCCGCACCGCACGCCTCTCAGCATGCGGCACTGAAGAGGCAGCCAACTCTGGCAAAAAGCCTTTGGACTGGTCGCCTGAACAAACTGACGCCACAAATCTCTGTCAAGCTCGGTACCGGATGGCCCTTCTAAGCGCTCTCGATCGTCTTCTGCGGTTCTTTCCATAAGGTGACGTTTGGACCATACCTGATAAACCGTCCTCTTCCTCCCCCTCAGGGCTAGGATGATCCTTGTCAAGCCTAAGGAGGAGGGAAGGGGAGCCGGTACCTAACCTGACCCGTGAACAAACACTGTAACCTTTGCCTAACAGCACTTCAAATATAGATGGCCTAGGTGTCAACCACTTCGCCGATCAAAATAATCCCCTCTCCACCCGATTGGGGGGAGAGGTTTACCCGCCTCTGGCGGCGCCGTAGGCGACCAGGGGCAAGGGGGAGGGGGAGGGGCTCAACTGCGTTTCGTAAAATTCCTTTATTGCACCGAAGTCGTGTCCGGCCGCGGAGCAGGTGTGACTTCGAGCTGCCCGTACCTCTTTTCGTAATCCTGCAGAACCTGATTGAGCAGCATGGAAAGCCGTTTTGCGGCAAAGGGGCTCATGACGATCCTGTCCATGAGCTGGATCTTGATGTCCTTCTGCCCTGCATGCCAGGCCTGGTTCATGCCGAAGAGAAGCACGATCTCTTCCCTGGTGCCGGCCACGTTGGCCACGTTGGCATACCCGCTTCTCATGTTCGTGTCATCCCAAACAATTCGGGTCTGACCGGCTGCTGCCGCTTGCTGAGCTCCTGCAGCAGGGGCTGCTGCACCGCGTCCCTTTGAAGCTTGATCCGCCATATTTCCTCCTTTATGATCAAATCGAATTTACACCGCTATCTATGGTCCTTCCTGAAATCATTCGCCTCCCTTTACAGGAGACGAAGTGCTTGCTTCAGGTTATTAGATCTAGCAAGAGTCGTGCTCAATGCCCAGAGAAAGATGATTTTAGTTCAACCGCAATTTCAGACAGTTACCAGCAAAAAGGGAAGGTCTTTTTTGGGTGTGTAAAAAGCTTCCATTTATACGGCAGGACGCCCTCCATTCAGTGGAAAAACCTTACCCACTTTCACCGCAGCATCTTTATTTCATATCACCCGAAACAGGATAGAATTTTACACCATCCTCGTGGTCCGTGTCAACGATATCGACACTAGAACATTCTCTAATTTCAAACAGTTCCAAGCTCAAGAACGAAAGCAACCCTTATAGGGGACGTTGGTAGGTTTTGTAGGTTTTTCTACCCCTGTTGTCTTTCAATTTTCGCCTTTTCAATCGCTTCCAGCACCGAAGTGTGTGCGACGCCGCACAAACGTGCAAGCGCCGTTAGAGATTCCCCAGCTTCCTCTTGTGCCCTGAGAAAAAACACCCTCCTCGCTTGGCTTATCCTTCGAGCACGCAATCCACTCAGGATCTGCGTGGGTTGAACTTGCCACTTCTTGCACACATCTTCCAGGATCTTGGTCACACTCGTTCTGGAACTCCCCTTAAGCGGTGGCTGACTTCTCAGCACAGCCTCCACGAAATCGCCACCTCCCAGGATTCTTTCATCACCCTTTTCCCACTCATCCCTGGAACGCAAAGCCCGTTGATCCCTGCCGCCGGCACTTCGAACAAGCCCGCCACCCCTAAGATCTTCCCGGGGCCCCTGATGAAAGCCCGCCTCTACAAAATTATGATAGCTCCTGCGCGCCGCACCCATCTTTGCCCCAAAGTTACCAAGCACCCACTCAACATCCTGACCCTTAAACTTGCGATACCCCATGAGGACGGAATGCCCAGTATATGGAAACCTGTCCAGTTCGGAAAGATTGCCCAAGATCTTAGCTCGCACAGGATTCAGATGAATGTAGCGGACGAGTTCGAAGAAATACGGTTCTTCTTCAACCACTATGCTCTTGTACCTATTTTGGAACAGATGGCCTTTGCGGTCATGCCGCCGATTGTGCCAGACAGCATAACCGGTCATCAGTCTACGCATCATTGTCGCGAGGCTCATCCCGTGGGTCCGAAGACGAAGAAGAAGATGAAAGTGATTGGGCATGAGGCACCAAGCAAGCAATTGGGCATTTCCCTTCGTAACCAGATCCGAAAGTCGCTTGAGGAATGCCTCTCTATCCTTCTTGTCCCGAAAGATGTCCCTGCCCTCAATACCACGGGCCATCACATGCTGAAGAACATTAGGAACATCAAGTCTCGCGCTTCTCGGCATAGGCGGATCTTAGTAAATCATGTGTCTCAAGTCAACAATAACCTTCAATTCCTACCAACGTCCCCTATATTTCTGCACGCAAGCGAGGCGGCCCTGCGTTTGAGCGCAGGGCCGCGGGAGAGAGAAAAGGGTTAAGGGTTTCTAGAGCTTCTTCTTGCTGCCTCCATTCACGCCAGGGATGAAGATCTTGATCTTGCCGGTCGGCTCAAAGGGATTGACGTTTTTCCCCGCCAGGTCGACCAGGAAGTCTTCGAGCCAGGAGGCTTTGTTGTCCTTCACACCCCAGAGCATGGATGCTACCTCTCCACCGACCGCACTGTCCATCACCCCCACGTTCGTACTCTCAGTGGCGCTGTCACTGAGACGCCGTGTGCCGGAATCCAGGGTCCCGCTCATCAAGGCGCCGGCGTTCGTCAAGGTCCTCGAACCCGAGCACATGCCCCATCTCGTGCATGACTACGGTCAGGGCCTAGTGGCTTTTTGCTTTGGTCGATTCGGCGGGTGGTTCCACGCCCTCGAGATCCTGCATGATGGACCAGATCACGGCGATCACGGCGTTGCGGACGGTCAAGAACCTCTGAGTAAAGGCGTCCTTGGTCAGACCGTCAAGGTAAATCCTCTGCGTGAGCAGCACAGCCTGCATAGGCTCCGCCACGCCTGCGAAATCCACGTTCATCATGAGGAGACGGAAACGGAGCTTCCACAGAATCTCTCGCCTTTTTTCTGCAGGCAGGCTTTCGAACTTGCCGCGATGCTCATCCGCCACATTCACACGCGCTTCGAGGTGAATCAGGTCCGGCCTCACTTTGCTCTGGCCGATCAGAATTCTTCGTCCACCTGCATCTTCCGCGCGAATCAACCAAGCCAGGTCAGGATGGGCCTGCTCGGCAATGTTCCATCCCTCGGCCATCAACCAGTTCTGGATCTTGTCTCTCTCGTCTTGTTCGGCTCCACTCATTGCCACCCTCCTTCAGGGATTTTTCTGTTCAAAATCTACACTAAACTGTCTTATTGCATCTCGCAAGCCTTCTTGGTGTGCAAAAAGGCGAATCTGATGAATATGGGATCACAGCCACCGGGCTATGGCCGAAATGGTACTCGAGCGTCGTCCAGATTCAGAGGCTAATTTCATGATTTGGACAATAGTCCGTCAGATCTGCCCCCAATGATTAGATGCCGAAGTAGACGGTGAGGAAATCTTTTCCTTTGCGGTCGATGCCGCCTGCGAGATGTCCGAAGATCATGTCCTTCACCTGCTCATAGAGAGCCTGAAATGTCTCATCCGGGATTGAATAGTGCCGGCACATTTGCACCAGAAAGGGGTAGACCTCTTTCATCCTAAGATTGGCTGAATAGACGTTCAGGTCAAAGGACGATCTGGGATTGTTTTCCTCGTTCACCTCGAGATAAAGGAATTCGTCCCCACCCGCTTTGCTACCAACAACCTCCACAACCCCTTCTATGATTCCATAGGGGTTTGAGCCGCCAGATCCATAAAAACCGGTCGACAACCTGCCCAGCATGTCTTGGCGGTTCAGCGCCGGGAAGCACGTGTATTTTGTCAGGGCGCATCGTGTGTTGTCCGCTGCATCCCACTTGAATCCGAGATGGGAAATGTAAGGATCGCGCTCGTTGAACGCCTTTTTCATTGCCTCTTCGTATCGGGACCCGAACTCCAGGTAAGCCTTGACCACGCAGGTCTCCTGGTTTTCGTCCATGCCGAACCCGAACACATTTGCTTCCGGCAAGTTTTTTCGAAAGGTCTCCTGGAATTTCCGGGGCATGCCAAGTTTCGCGCAGACGTTCACGATGTTTTTGTGCCGGCCCCTGCTGATCGTGTTCTTGTTGATGCCCACCAGGAACCGGCTTCCATCAAGGCTTTTTTCCGATACCTTGAACGAGCGCTCAAAAGCCACCTTGAGACGGAGCTCGTTCAAGAGCTGAAAAAGCAAACCGACCTTTTCATGGGTCACCGCGGACTTGAAGGCGGGCAGGCGAGCTTGCGGCATCGCCCTGTTCTGCGAGGGAGGATTTCTTCTAAGGGGTCCATAGGCTGACTCATAGTCTCGGATGACTTGGGTCAATTGGGCCAAAAGTCTTTTGGCCACAAAGGGGCTCAGAACGACTTGATCCAGGAGTTCCACCCTCAACTCGCCCTTGACGGGTTGCTCAGTTTGGGCCGATCCAAAGAGAAGCATGAACTCCTCTCGCCCGGCCTTCACCTGAGCCACATCGGCATGGACACTGAAAACAGCTCCCTCATCCGGGGCACCATTGGGGTGGTCTTTCCTTTCCAATACTCCGCCTTGCCCCTCAGCCAATCCTTTCCCCATATCTATTTCTTCTTCCCAGCCCCTTGAAGGGTGATCTTTATTTTGCAGTTGGGATTGTTCTTCCCAGGGTCTCCGCAGAGATCGCTCACAAAATTGCTCACCCACGAAGAGCACGGAGAAACGATTGCCTTGTCAAAGGGCCCATGACCATGGTCGCCACAGTCCTTATGTTTATCGGGCCAGTCGACCAGCTTGTTCACGCCCGCACCGCCGTCCAGCGTGTCGTCCCCATGGTCCCCGACGAGCAAATCGTTCCCGTCTTCACCAAAGAGATCGTCGTCGCCCGGACCTCCATAGAGCCGGTCGTCCCCGTCGCCGCCATAGAGTCCGTCATTTCCCCAGCCGCCGTCGAGAACATCGTTGCCACTGCCGCCTATCAGCAGGTCATCCCCGTGACCCCCTTCGAGTCTGTCGTTCCCTGCGTCTCCAAACAATTGGTCATTACCCTGACCGCCATCCAGATCATCATGGCCGTCACCGCCTTCGAGACGATCGTCGCCGTCGCCGCCTTCAAGATGATCGTCCCCGGCATCGCCGAAGAGCTGGTCATCTCCGCCGTCTCCCCAAACCTTGTCGTCACCAGATCCTGCGTAGACGATGTCGTCTCCGCCGCGCGCCCACACCTGATCATCCCCTCCCAGGGCGATGATGATATTGGGCCCGTCCGTACCCCAGATCATATCGTCGAACTGGGTGCCGATGACGTTCTCGATGCTCTTCAGATAGTCCTTGGACCCCATGCCGTCCTGTGAGGCGCCCCAGGCCAAATCCACGTGCACCCGCCTTGGGGCGTACTCGTAGTCCACCCAGTCTGACCCCTCACCGCCGTCAAAGGTGTCGTTCCCCCGGCCACCGATGAAAAGGTCATTGCCCGCCTGGCCGTAAGCCCTGATCGGTACATTGGTGAGGCTCCCGTCAACCCTGTCATCACCGGATCCGAGGTACAGGACCACCTCGTCGACATCTGTGCACGATAGATTGCCCACGGCCACAATATCGTGGCCGCCACCGGTGTAGATCTCAAAGATGTCTCCTTTGGTCACTGAGAGGGACCATACCGTTGAACCCACTCCATCGATCCTGACGTTATTCCTAGCGGCGCTACTCAGGTACACCCAGTCGTCGGCATCACCGATCGTCATTCGGACCCTGTCCCAGCCTTCACCCATGTCGATGGTGTCGTTCCCCTCTCCCTCGGCCCAGACCACCAGGTCATTGCCCCATCCGGCAAGAATCCTGTCGCCGCCTTCGCCGCCGTAGAGAACATCATCGCTACCACGGCCGTCGATGAAATCATCACCTCCCATGCCGTAAAACACATTGTGATTGTCGTCGCCTAGGAGACTGTCATCATGCTCCGTGCCGATGGCTCCCTCGATACTCCAACGCAAGGTGTCCACGCCCCCAAGACCGTCCGTGCTCCAGCTATTGCCTCCGCAGGTAAGATTCACGGTGACTCCGGTCAATGCGCCGGGGAAGAAAAGCAGGTCCTCACCATAGCCGCCTTCGATAGAGTCATTGCCCGCTCCTCCGGCCAGATGGTCATCCCCCCACTCCCCATACAGCCGGTCTCGGCCGTCGCCGCCTTCCAGTGTGTCATTCCCGAAGCTCCCGAACAGCCAATCATCACCGCCACATCCCTCCAGCCTGTTGTTCAGCCGGTTGCCGTAGATAACGTCATTGAATTCGCTGCCCACGGCATTCTCAATCATTCCATAAAGGCGAAGTCTGTTTCCGGCCAAATCGATCTTCTGGGTCTGACCCCATCCTTTATCCAGGTCAACCCTGACGCCGAGCAGAGCTCCGCTGAAATCCAGAGTGTCCACGCCCTGAACATCGATCACTTTGTCGAGGCTGCCGGGGACAATGAAGTAGCGATCATCTCCCCATCCTCCGTCCATCACATCATTCCCAGCCCTGCCTTCGAGGATGTCGTTGCCCGTCCCGCCTCGCAGAACGTCCGCGCCAGCTCCCCCCACAAGCAAGTCATTGCCTGGCCCGCCGTCCAGTTCCGCGGGAGCCAGGATGTCATTGCTCAGGATGACCTTATCATCCCCCTGGCCTGCCGAACCCCGGATCGAACGGACCCCTTCATAGTCCAGACTAATGCCAAAAGCCGATACCCTTATTGTCTCGCCATCTGCACTGGCTGGGTCGCCCTCCACGTGGCTGAGCAAGAATTCCTCATTGCCATCTTCAGTATTGATCGCCAGACGCTCTGCCGCCCTCGGACCCATGTTCAAAACGAGCGTACCATCCTCCTGGACTTCTGCCAAAAGGATGACGAGGATGTCCTCGACCCGGACAATCCCGCCGGTTGCTGTAAAGTCAACAGGAACATCTCCGATAGGCAAGTCCGTGATGAGGAAATCGGCCGCCGCCTCCTGGATGTAATCGGACTCCGCGAAGTCTAAGAGATCGAAACCGGCACCTCCATCAACGATTCCGTCCACGCTGCCCTGGCCACGGAAATAGAAGGTGTCGTCGCCGGTGCCGCCCGTCAGATTCTCTACAGCATTGAAGGTGAACAAACCGTTCAAAATGCCGGTGTTGGGATAGAGAATCTCCCAACTGTTGACTTGGTCCGGCCCCATCAAGGTGTCGATGCCGTCCCCACCCGAAACATCAGCAGGCACGGAAACATCCCTAAGATCAAACAGATCGTTGTCCGCTTCCCCGAAGATCAGGGCCAACGGGGCATCGATCTGCCCGTGGGGACCTATGGTGGACCCCACTCCAGGATCGGCATTGCCGTAATCTCCAAAGAGTTCCACCACGATGGCGGCCTTGATGATTGCCCCCTCTTCAATGATCGGATCATCCCCGGCCCGCAGGGACACCTTCCCTTGTTTAGACCAAACCGTGACTCCGTCGGGAACCAGAATATCGTCCGTTTCTCCGGGCCCATCCTCAGCATCGTCTACCGCTTCCACGATGATGTCCGCCGCCTCTATCTTCTCAGTGACTGTCACAGGGCTCGATGCGGTAACCACGAGAGCTCCGCCGGCGAAGATCCCCACCATCTCACTCACACCGCCCACGGTCAGGGGCCCGGTGTTGCTTATCCACACATCTCCTGTCTCGGAGTAGGCTTCGAGTTGGCCCACCTCGGTGCGCAGAGGATTGCCCTGCGCACCGATGCCCGAACCTGCATGGAGACGTGTCGCTCCAGATAGGACGTTGACACCCTCCTGGTTTCCGTTGAGAATCCTGCCCGGGCTCTGGATAAAGGCCGCGTGTCCATCGCCTATGCTCACCTGGTTCAGGAGCAAGTCATCCTTCACTTCATAGAGATACGCATTCAGAGCGCTGTACGCCGTAAGCACACCTGAGGCCGAAGAATCTGTGTCCACATCCAGATCCTCAGCCAAGGAAAGACCGATGCCCCCAGCTTTTGCATTGAGGGTGATGCTTCGACCGATCACGTCGGCACTCTCGTCGCCGGCTGCATTCAAAAAGGATACGGCGGCTTCCAGGCTCACATCCCCACCCGTGGACCGGATCTCATCCACATAGAAATCACCTGCCGGGTCGCGCAAGAAGACATCTCCACCCGCCTGAACCTTGGCCTCTCCGATCGATGCTTGACCCTCTGGCAGGATCTGATCGATCTCGACAAAATCCTCGGCCGTCCCGATGGCACCGGCCGCATTCAAATGAAGATCGAGACTCTTCACTTTCACTTCATCGTTGCCCGCGCCGTCATAGATGGATCCGGCGGAGCGCAACTCCACTGAACCCTTGGTGGCGTAAACCTTGCCAATGGAAAGGTCTCCAGCGACCTGTTCGATATTCAGATCTCCCGCGACTTCTGCACTCAACTTACCCGGGACGAAGAGGTGGATACGGAAAGGATCCACACCGTTTACGGCCTCGATGGAAGTCCCGGCCCTCAAGCTCAGGTTACCATCCGTGCTCACAGCGGCGTCTGTTCCCTGAGCATTGGGATCGATGACCGCGCCGCCCGCCACAAGGCGCACATCGCCTCCTGCCGCAACAGAGTTGACCACAAGATCTCCCTCGGTTTCAAGGGCGACCCCGGCCCCTGCCGTGATGTTCACCCCGTCGGGCGCCTCCACATCGACGTCATTCCACACCTGGAGCGTCAGGGTTTGTATTTGGTTAGGATCATCAGGGTCATAGGTCACACTCACTACGTCGTCCACACCGGCATAGGTCAGGATTTCCTGATGCTCAATGGGCAGGTTCTCGAAACCTCCGGAAAGGTCAATCGTGACCACGCCCGTCACACGACCGATCTGGCCGCTTTCTCCGCTGGCTTTCAGCGCCAGGTGGTTAGCAATGACATTGGGCGTTTCAGCAGGAGCCCCAACTCCGCCGCCGCCCTCTGCATCGGGGTAGAGGAAGCTGAACAGGGACTGGGAAATCTGGTAGCGCAGGGCGTTGGAAGAGAAGGTGCGGTCTGCGATCCGCTCCTGCCTCTCCTGATCCGAAAGCTGGTAGATGAAGTTGGAATCGTAAGCTCCGTCTCCGTAAGTGTCGTGTATGTCTTGGTAGCGCTCCTCAAGGGTGGTACCCTCTGCGAGGTCGTCGTAGGTGTATCCGAACTCCAGGAAGTTGACATGCCCGAAATCTGCCTCATTCTCTTGAAGCACCACCTCATCGGACCCTTCGATCTTGATGTCCAGGACAAGGGGGGCCTCGCTGATCGCGGCGTCATATCGGGAAAGGGCCAACTGGATCGCCGTCTCATTCATGACCACCGCATAGTAGGCAACACCTTTGTCGAGGTTCGCGTAGGGCATGGTGGCGCTCTCGCCCTGATACCGGTAGAACGTCCCATCCGTAGTGCGGACCCTCTGGTCCGTCTGAAGCATGACCCGCACTCCCGGTTCAAGACCTTCCAGTTCATAATCCGGGACCATCCTGGCCCACCTGCCAGCATCGTCAAACTCCTCGTCACCGAGGTCCACACCCTCCTCATCCTCTCCTAGGTATTGGTAGAGGGCGCCGTCATTGGTTCTCACGATTTGACCCGTCTCGAGGCTGACCGTTCCTGCAACCGTCTGGAGGTCATAATCCGGGACGATCTCCTCCCACAGGCTTGTATCGTCAAAATCCTCGTCACCCAAATCCACCCCGACGCTGAAGAAAACCTGATCCCCTGTCTCGAGTCCGTGCGCCTGGCTGAAGGTGATCGTATTTTCCCCTGCGTCAATGGTCTCAACCGCCATTTCATGCTCAATGTCGCCGGGTTTTGCATCGCGATATGTTTCCCAATAGGCGTGATAGAGCTGCGTTTGGGTGTTCTCCTCTGCGCGGATCGAGGCTTCCGCCGCAGCCTGGGCCTTCTGGCCGGTCAACTGAAGTTCCTGATCAAGGGCCTCGGCCTCTTCCTGGGTGCGCGGCCTGAACTCTTCATAGAAGGCATCCAAGATAGCGCCGTCTACCGCCTCCAGGATCACGTCACCGGTTTCGGAGTGAATGGAAGCCTGGACCTCTTCCCAGGATTGGGGTTGGCTGAGCTTCAGGTCTCCTTCCACTTCCTGAATAAAGATGTCCCCGTAGGCCCTGGCCGCCACGCCGCCCGAACCCAAAGCATCGCTGTCGACCTGAAGCGGCAGCGCCTCGCTGCCAATGTCCCCAGCCCTTGTGTAAAGCTCGATCCGGTTGCCTTTGACGAGGGAAGACGCGTCAAAGGGTTGAATGCCGTCGCCAGCGTGCAGGATGACATTCCCCCCTGTTGAAATCACCTGGCCCACGACCAAGGTGCTGCTTTGATTGCCCTCCGAGTCAAAAACGACCCGGATTTCGATATCGCCGTTGCTCGTGATACTCCGCCCTTGCGAGTCACTCGGTGCCCTCATGGGCATCAAGGCAGGGCCTGAGTCCGGCGCTTTCCCGCCTTCCACATTGGCCCGCACGGATTTTGCGGCCTGGATCGTGGGACTCACCCCCAGAACCGCCGCTTCATCCCCGAAAATGACCGACCCTGCCGTGGAGACCAGACTCACGGTGCCTTCCCCGGGCGATGTGATGGTTCCCTGCAGGTAGAGATCCTGCTTCGTTTCAACGCTGATGGAGGGGGTCTCTGAACCTCTAAGGAACTGAACATCGACTGGGTAGTCCGCTCTCAACGTGTGGGTGTAATAGTCCTTTTGACCGAAGATCTGGGTGGTCAGCATGTGAATGGTCTTGTATCTCAGCCAACCGCCGCCAGTTTGCCAGGTCTGGACCTGGAAGGAGTAATTCAGGAAGTCGCTGTTGTAGGTCACCTGTGCGTCGGTGGAAGACGCGGTGACATCCTGCCACTGTGTTGGATCCGCATAAGTCTGGTCTCGCAGAACCAGTTCAGCGTTGTCGCCGATGTATAGGTAGCGGTGGTCGACTAGACCGTTCTTGGCATAAAGCTCACCGGTTGTTGCATTCTTCACCACTTTGATAATGGAAACATCTTTATACAGCTCGACATCCGTGTCTTTGCGCAGCTCGAATTGAACCGTGTAGGACTTATCGTCCGCATAGCTCGGTGTCTCTACCACCTCGGCCCATTTGGCGGCATCCGTGTAGTCCGCTGTGCTTAAATCGATCTCCTCTGTGGGACCCTGGTACATGTACACCTTGTCAACCTTGTCGACTTCGTCGTAGGTCTTCACGGTCTGGCCCATCTCGAGTGTCACCACAGTGGTATCAGGGCCTTCGGTATAATTGGGGTCTACGGCGAGGATTTCAGACTCAAGGAGCGGATACGCATCCCTGTAGTTGATGGTCCGCCACTCGTAGTTTTCATCCTTTGCAAGAGAATCCCAGTCAAACCCGATGAGATTGAAGCTTCGCTTCTTGTAATAGGTGGCGATGACCGTTGTCTTCTCCTGCCCCTCGGTCCACACATACTGGAGCCCCTCTCGCGGCTGGTATTCTATGGGATCTGAAAGATCGTGGTATTGCGGCAGCCCCACCTTATCGTACTCGACGCGGGACGCAGTGCCTGCCGGAGCGCCTTCGCTGAAGGTCCCCTGGTAGAGGGTCTCCTTGATCTGCTCCCCGTCCACCTCGTAGATCACCTTTTGCAGCCTCGCCGTGTCCGTGATCGTGATCAGGCCGTCCCGCTTTGTGGTCGTGTCAATCCTGTTGAGAATCAGATCGTATGAGCTGTCATTTTGAATGTCCACGCCCGTGTACCCGTAGGCCACTCTGAGCATGCCGCTGCCGGTGCTCAGGATCTGTCCGGCCAAATCGATCCTGCCCCCCTTGGGAACGATCTCATCCACGACAATGGCCTGTTTCTGAGCGTCGAAGTAGCCGTCCACCGGGACTCTGTCTGTGCCGAAGCCGATGCCGGCAATTGGATCCCCGTCATCATCCAGAAAAGAGGTGGTTCCTGACGGCTTAAAGCTCTCATCCACATGAAGGGTAATGGTCTGGACGCCGCTCTGGATCACCCCATTGATGTTGAGGTACCGTGCGGTCACCGCCACCCGCCCCTGGGAAAGCACGCCGCCGTCCCGCGGGTCGATGACGCTTTCAAACGGATTCTCATCCTCGGGATAGGTCTCCCGCTTCAAGGTCCCTGCCTGATTGAAGACCAGCTCCCGGTAGGCGTCCAGGCCCGGGTACTGCCTGGGATCCATGACGTGGAACCAGTCTTCCGTGTTCAAATTGAAGTCCTGAGCTGCATCGATGTCGACGTTTTCGGCCCTTATTTCGCCGGAGACATTGATACTGCCTTCATTATTTAGGATAGCCACGTCTCCAACTTCATTGATGACATCCCCGAGGATGTACATATCCTGCCCGATGTTCTCGGGAAGGATACCCTCTTCCAAACCATAATCCTCCGAGTTTTGGCTCACAGCGTCTTGGATAATCGTGATCTTCTTGATCGGCGCGTCTTGAATCGTCGTCAACCCTTTGTTGTTGAAGTAGACGTTCCCGGGAGAAAGAACAGTGTAATCCCCGTCAACGACGGTGACTCTCTTTGTGTCCCGAATCACCGTGTCGCTGACGGTCATGGAAAGGGGGGTCTCATTGAACACGCTGATCTTGGCCCCGGCTTTGGCAACGAGCTGGTTATCCACCAGGGGAACAAAAGTGCTCTGGTACGCCGCATCGGCGTTGATGAAGATTGATCCCGGGGCTGCGTAGATATCCGGCAACTCGACGAACAAGACATTCAGACCTTCATTGGCCACCAGGATCTTTTCCCCTGTGGCTGTATCCTCATAGGCTTCCATGAGGCCCAATTCCACCAGGGTCTCCTCCAGCAGCGCCAGCTCGATCTCGTAGCGGGCCACCGCCTCCGGATTGCTCGAGTGGTTCGCCATCCAGTCCAGAATTTGCTCCCGTTGGGCAAGAAGCAACTGCCCCACGTTCTGGAGGGTCAGGGTGGGAGCCTCCACCCTGGTGGGCTTGACCGCATAGAACTTGTTTTCCAGGGCCTCCTGCGAGGCTAACGTCACATCGCTCTTGTAAATGTCAGGCCCGATCTGGCCCCAATTCTCCGCCTCGCTGAAATCCGCCTCATGCAACTTCACCCCGGTGGCATTTGCACCCAGATACGCATAGAGTTCGTCTTCCGTCGTCCTCACGATCTGACCTTTCTGGATGGCGACGGCAGCATCCTCAGGGAGGGTGTTGAGGTCATAGGCGACGACGAGTTTCTCCCACCTGGTCTGATTAGTAAAGTCTTCCTCGTTCAGGACAATCCGAGCCGGTTCATCGCTCTCGATCCTGTAACGATAAAAGGCATCGATCTCCCCATTGCCGGCAAAAGGATTGTCCGGATCGTCGTCCACGACATGGATCACGGTTCCCGTGTACACCGTAAAGGCGATCTCCCTGGCATTCAAAGCGAAGTATTCATATTCGACATCGGTCACATACTCACTGGAATAGGTCACATCGTCCTCAGTTGTGGAACTGGTGACATCCGCCCATTTTGTCCCATCAGAGTAATCTTCCTCGGACAGAACGAGTTCGTCGGGATCGCCCTTGTAGGCGTAGCGGTTTCCGCTCACCCCACCCTTGTTAGCCCCTGCGACCACCTCGACGACGTCCTGGTCACTCACGAAGACATAAGATATAGCCTCTTTAAGTTTGTCCGCATTGGTGAGGAGTCTTTCCGCTGGCGTCCCCTCGAGCCGCGCAAGGTCGATAGTCTGGCCGCCCAACAGCGTGACAGGCTTGATCAGCAGGATCGCCTGGTTGTTGATGCCTGCCTCGATACTTGCCCCCTCACCGATGGTCACCAGGTTCGTGCTCGCTACCGCCCCGTAACCGGGGATGGGAAACCCATAAGGAATCAGGGACAGGGACAAGGCAAGCCCGTCCGTCTGTCTGAAGGCCATACCCTGGTCGGTAAGGAGATTGGCATCCTCCAGGGCCTGAATTTTGGGTGACGTCCCGAAGATACTGACCGTATTGCTCTCCTGTATGTCCACTGTTGGAATCGGGACAGCGATGTTGGGGAGCATGGATATGGCCGTCAGTTCAACGTTGGCGAAGGCATTGATGAGGTTGGGCACCTCTGAGCTGTCCCGGCCTGCGTAGAGGTACACGTCGCTCCCTTTGATGGCCCCGCCATTCATATTGATCTGGTTCGTCGCCTTCGTGGTCGTTGTGGCCTCGGCGCCTGCCCCGCCGGTCAGGGCCGTCGCCACAAACAGATTGGCGCTGGAGCTGACGGTGGAGTCGGTCTTTGCGGTCAGGTACACATCCCCGGCCTTGCTCTCGAGGACCGCCCCGTTCAGGTTGATCGCGGCCAGGGTATCGGATTCCACCCTCGAAATGCCTGTGGAAACGCCGAAGCCGGACACGCTTTCTATCCTGACGCTGTCAAAGGCAGCTATCTTGTTCAGAGCTTCGATCTTGAAGACGCCCGGGTTCTGATTATCACCCGCTACCGTCAGTTTCGCGTCGTTCCCGATCGTGACGACCGCCTCAAAGGGATGGGCCACCTCGCCGATCGCCGTCTCGCTCAGAAGGACAGTGACATTCCCGAGGCTGGCGGAACCGGAGCGAAGGTTGCTGCTGTCTTTATAGTCATCCTTGGTGAGCTCGTTCTTCGCATTGATCAGGATATTCCCGGCATTAACCGTGGCACCCGCACCGATGTCCACATTCGACTTCGTGGTGATGGTGCTGCTGACGCCCGCGCCGCTTCCCGCCGCCGCCGCAAAAGCGTAGCTGTCCGCGGACGTATCGACGTCCTGCGTGTGCACAGAGGTCACGACCAGTCCGCTCACTTCAACTTGGGCCCCTGCCCCGATTCGCGCCAGGGTGGCCTGGTCACTCGCGACATCCGACTCGGCTCCGGCTGCTGCCACGGCGCCGCCGCCGCCGGCTGTGCTCTCGGCCAGGAGGTCGTCCGAGCTGCTGGCCATGATCCTCAATGTCCTTGCATGCACGGTCGTCCCGCTTCCCGCCGCCGCTTCGACCTCGTACACCTCATGCCCCGCGCCAAGGTTTACGTCCGAGACCATGGCCCCGACGGCGATGGCTCCGAAGGCGCCTCCCTTGGCATTCGTGTTCGCTATGTTGCTTGACGTGGCCTGGATGGCGACATCATGGGTCGAGTTCAAGGTGGCATTCTCTGCAAAGGCCTTTACCAGGGTCTTGATGCTGGCCGTGGCCTCGTTCCCCTGGGCACCCAGGATGGCGGAGCCTGAAACCCCGCAGGATATGGTCTTCGCCACGTTGGCTACGGAATCCGCATGGATAAGAGTATTAGCCGATGTGATCGTTGCGTCCTGTACCCAGGCCTGGATTGTGCTGCTGATCTGATTCTCCACCAGGGCTACCCCCAGGCCCGCCCCCAGGCTTACGCTGACGGAAACGGCCGTGGCATCCCCGACAATGTAGGCGTCTTCGCTCGCCACGACGCTCACGTCGCCGTCGGCCGTCACATCGATGGGACCGCTGATGGAGGCGTTGACGCTATTCGCGATGGTGTTTTCGATGTCGATGCCCCCGCCGCTCAACCCTACCGCTCCTGCGGTCACGGAGGCCGTCACGGCGCCCACATCACTCATGCGGGCGCGCTCAACGTCCGCCAGGATCGACACGTCTCCCCCGGCATCGATATTGTTTCCTGCCGAGCCAGCCACATAGGCCTGCACCGTGTTGCCGATGTGATTGTCCACGAGGGATACGGCGACCGAGGCGGACCCGAGGCTCGCGGCAACCGCCACACCGATGGCCTGTGATTTCACGATGTGGCTGTCGGACAGGGCTTTCAAAGCAATGTCATCCGCCGCCGTAACAACGCTGTCCAGCACATAGGCGCTCACCCCACTCGTCAGGGAGTTGGTCACTTCCACGCCGCACCCGGCTCCAGCGCCTCCAATGCCGGCGGCTATCGCGACGGATCCTGAAAAAGCGACCGCATCAATCGTGTCCACGGCCCTGGCCTGGACCAGGATGTCGTCTGCGGAATATACGCTGCAGTCCTGAATGCTGGCCGTGACCTGGTTGAGAATCAGGTTGTCCAGGAGCGCGACGCCGATGGATCCCGACGCGGCTACCTGCCCTCCGCTCACCGCGGCGGATGCCGCACCTACCAGGGCGGTAACGGACGACACGCTCAGGGCGTCCACGATGATATCGTTCTGGACAGGCTTCCACAGATCAAGGTCTGTGTAGGTCTGCGCGGCAAGGTCAATGGGCCCTGCCAAGGGGGCCGCCCCCACATATTCACAGATGTCGCCGCCATCCAGCCTGACCCTGTCTCCATTGGTGATCTCGTCCGGGCTGTCCTGCGGGGTGTGGTCGAAAACACTCAGGGTCGTGGTGACGGTGCTTTCGGCAATAGTGGCCTTGACGGTGTTCGTAATCGTGTTGTTTACCGTGGCTCCGGCGCCGCTCAGAGCTACACCGACATTGCCGAATGAGGCGGCCAGGGAAGCGGCCACCGACAGGGCATCAACGGTCGCACTCTCCTCAGCCGTCAGGGCCACTGCCCCGTCTGTGGCCACGAGGCTGTCCACATTCAGGATGTAGGCCTCCACCTGGTTTGCGATGATGTTCTCGGCCAGGGACACCCCGATGGAAATGGAAACCGCCGCCGTGCCGGCAAAGGAAGCGGCCAGGGACCCGGCCCCCACATCCGCGGTGATCATCGAGGTATCAAGGGCCGTCAACGTGATACCGTCGGCAACGATAGCCATTTCACCGGCACTTTCGTCACCTTCAATGAATGCCTTGACCCGGGTGGAAATTTTGTTCGTTGCATCCGCGCCGGCACCACTCAGACCGACACCCGTAGTGCCTGCAGCCGAGATTGCGGCCGATCCCGCCACCACGACAGCCTCGATGGTTTCTTCGGCCACGGCGGTCTGGATGAGATCCCCTTCCGCGGTGATGCCGGAATTCTTCACGTAAGCCTGGACCTCTGCCGGCACGGAATTGCCGTCCTTGTCCCAGCCGATGAGGTTCTGTGCCAGAGACGCACCCACGGATGCCGCCACCCCTGTCTGGCCGCCGGCGCCTACGGAAACGGACCCTGTGAATACCTTTGCGGTAATGTCGGAGGTGTTCCTTGCGTCCAGAACCACGTCGCCCATGCTCACAAGATCCGTACCCAGAATGTAGGCGTTGGTCTTGCTCAGGATCACGTTCGTGGACTCGGACCCGCCCCCGCTGAGCGCCAAACCGGTTTTGCCCCCTGCGCCTACCGCGACGGAAGCTGCGATGGAAAGGGCATCGATGGTGTTCATGGAGACGGCACTGAGGCTGACATCCCCGGCGTTCAGCACGATGGCATTATCGGGCGCCGCAAGTGCGGAGTTGTCGATGTAGGCTAGGGTCTGGTTGGAAATCGTGTTGCGCGCGATGGAAACGCCTATGGACAGGGCGCCGCCTGTTGAAGCGCCGCCTGCCCCTACGGCTATGGACCCCCCGACGGCATCCGCGATGATAGCAGCGCTGTCCGTGGCCGTTAGGGTCAGATCACCGGTTGCGCTCGTTATCGAGCCCACCCCCTTGATAAAGGACTCGATGGTGTTCTCAATCCTGTTGTATGCAGCAGCCCCTGCGGCCGCGCCGGCATAACCCGATCCCCCACCCGACGCCCCCACGGCTATGGCCCCACCGATGGTCAGAGAGTCGATTTGCGCCATGGAGGTTGCGCCGATGGTGATGTCCCCGGCGGCCGAGACGGATGTGTCACCCGGATTCACAAGGCCGGAATTGTCGATGTAGGCCCGGATCGCGTTGTGAATGGTGTTGTCCGCCGTGGACACGCCGACGGAAAGGGAGCCTGCGGCTTTCTGTCCGGCGGTCGCTCCCACTGCGACCGCGACGCCGCCTCCGTCCGCGGTGATGACACTAGGCTTGAGCACTCGGTAGGTATCCTGCTCTTTCTTGATGAGGTAGGTGTCGCCTTTTTCATTGTCCTTGACCAGCCACTCTCTCCCTTCGGCCCGGACCGAAACCGTGACGTCGTTGGAAAGGGTGATCTCCCTGCCGGGAGCGGCAAAGGCGGTGCGCCAGGCAGCCGGGAGTGTCCCGTCGTTCAGGTAGTCGGCGGCCTGCAACTCCGGCGCATCGAACAGATAGAGTCCGTCTACCGCTGTCAGCTTCAGGCTTCCGCCTGTGCTCTCGACGGATTCCGCATTCTTGATATAGGCCTCAACGGTGTTCTTCACATCGTTGTAAGAAGCGGCCCCAGCACCTGCCGCTGCGAATCCCCCTTTCTGCGCAGAAGCACCCACGCCAACGGCGCCTGCGATGGTCAGGGCGTCGATCTTTGCCGCGGACACGGCCATCAGCTCAAGATTGCCGGCCGCGGTCACAGTAGACCCATCGATGTAAGCCTTGGTGTTGTTCTCGATCAGATTGTCGGCGATGGAAACCCCTATGGAAAGCGCCGCGCCTGTTCCCTGTCCACTTGCGCCCACCGCAATGCCCACGCCACCGGCATCGGCAATGATGGTGGAAGCGTCCGTGGCAGTGAGTTTCACCGCCCCGGTGCCTGTGGTCGTCACCGTGCTTCCGTTCTTGATCGCCGCCTCTATTGTGTTCTTGATGGTGTTGCCGGAGCCTGCCCCGGCCCCTGAAAAGGCAAAGCCTGTTTTCTGGTTGGAGGAGCCGACCGCAACCGCGCCCCCGATGGTCAGGGCCTTTATGGTCAGCGTCGAAGCAGCCGTCAGGGCGACAGTACCGCTCGAAGTCACCGAGGAGTCATCGATCAGGGCATAGGTATTGTTCCCGATATCGTTGATGGCCACGGATATGCCGACCGCAAAGGACGTGCCGCTGTTTTGGCCCCCCGATGCATAGGCGATGCCCACACCGCCGCCGTCAGCCGTGATCTTCGAGGTGTCTGTGGCCGTCAGGGTGACCGACCCTGCGCCTGGAGTCGGTACCGTACTTCCATTCTCGATCGCCGCTTCGGTCGTATTCTTGATCATGTTGACCGACACGGATCCTGCGCCGGCGAATTTGCCGGACCCGGCGGCAGCCGCCACGCCGACCGTGTAGGCTTCGATCTCGGACTCGGAAGACGCTTCGATGGTCAAGGTCCCGCTGGGCGAGAGCGTGGCGCCGTCGAGGTACGCGCTGACGTCGTTGTCGATCTCGTTGTAGCCCACGGCCGCTCCGATGGAAGCCTTTTGGGCGGCCCCCACCGCGCCGCTTATCGCAAAGATGCCGGAATTGTCGCGTGCCTTGACCAGCACGTTGAGCGTGCCCGGGTCATCCTCGGGTTCCTGGAGAGTCGAGCTCCGGATATAGGCCACCGTGTCGTTGGAGATGAGGTTCACCGAGATCGTTCCGGCACCGGCAAAGCTCTCCGATCCTTTGCCGATCCCGACCGAACCCGTGACGGCGATGATCCGCGGATCCGTCGTCGGGTTCTCGTTGAACGCTGAGACCTCCAGCGTGCCGTTCCCCATCGTGACGGTCGAGTTGTCGATGTAGGCTCGCGTGACGTTGGGGTCATCCTCCGTGCCCATCACGTTCACGGCGATCCCTACGCCGATTCCGCCCTTGCCGCCGTATGCCAGCGCGCCGCCGACCGCCCAAATCTGGCTTTCGTTCCGGGCCTTGATCAAGGAACTTTCTTCAAGCGTGACCTTAGCGCCGGAAAGGTACGCTTCGACCGAGTCCATGATGGAATTGACGGCAATGGAGCCGGCGACCGCGATGCCTTCCTTCAAGGGCTGTCCGGATCCAGCCGCGGTCAGGGAGCGAATTCCGCCCTTTTCCTCGGCCAGCACTGACAGCCATGCGGCCTCCAGCGTTGTGCCCGAAACAAAGGCCTTGGTGTCGTTGTCGATGAAATTGGCGCTGATGGATCCCGCGATGCCCAAAGAGCTTTTCTCACCCTTCAAAGACATGGCCACCGATCCGGCGAGGGACCAGATGGCGGTATCATTGGTGCTCGACAAATCGAGCTTGTCTTCGGTGGCAACGCTCCCCGTGTCATGGATATAGGCGTACGTTTCGTCATCTACGACATTGACGGAGATATCGCCGGAAACGCCGACATTCGTATGCAGCTCGCCGGTTTTGCCGGTCTCCCCCAGGAGATCCTGGGCCTTGGCGGGCGCATTTTTGATTCGCTCGTTATCCTTGATCTCTTTTTCCGTCGGCGGGTTTCCCGTGACCGCCGCCGCCACCGAGGCTGTCCAGAGGGCGCCGGTTGAACTTGCCTCGATGGTCATGGGTCCTGTGGCGGTTATGTCCGTGCCGCCTGCTCCGACAGCCTGGTCAAATGCCGTGCCGATGAACGCCTGGGTGTTCCGATTGATGACATTGACGGATACGGAAACGCCCACACCGGTGTTGGCCCCGGCCACCACTCCCCCGGTGATGCCGATCCGGGTCAGATCGTCGGTGGCAGAGATGTTGATCGCGCCGTCGCTGTCAATAACGGCTCCTGAGCCAATGTAAGCCTTTGTCGTATTGTTGAGCACCCCCACCGTCACGGCCCCGGCGACCGCGAAGCTGCTCGCGTTGCCCCCCGCCTCGGCCAGGGCAAAATCAAACACGTTGGTCTGAGCATCCACCGTCAGGGTACCCGTATGCACCAGGGCCCCGCCTTCGATCACGGCTTCGGTCGTGTTGTCAATGACCTCCACCAAGAAGGAGGCGCCGATCCCGCCCTCGTCGCCCTCCGCACCGAACGGATTGACGAGTTCTTTCAGGCCGGCGAGGATTTTGTCTTTTCCACCGATCGCATTCTTGACCCCTTCTCCGCTGAATGCCTTGATGAATCCGTCGATATTCAGGCTGAGCCCGGCCACCCCCACCACCCCGATGAGGTTCATGTCGGCGGTGGCGGTCACCGCAACGGTTTGTTCTCCACCGCGGAACCTCAACTCATCCTGTTGGTTGATCTTCGCGCCATTCTTGATCTTCGCCTCGGATGTGTTGTTGTAGATATTGACGGCGAAGGAGCCTCCCCCAGCCACTTTCCCCTTGCTGGCGGATGTCATGACAAAGGTATTGAAAAGGTTCGAAGAATATCCGAGCGTGCCGTCCATCATAAAGGCCCAGCCCTCCGGGCCGGTGGTCTTCATGAACTCAGCGGGGTTGATGGCGCTCAGGGGATTGCTGATCAGGAACCCGTAGTCGACACTGCTGTCCACCCTAATTGCGCCGTTCGCATCGAGCTCGGCCCCGCTGTCCACAACGGCCCTGGCGGTGTTGTTGAAGATGCCGACTCCCAAGGCGACGGCGACTGAAGCTTGCGCCTCCTGTCCGGCCGGATTGGTCGCGCCGGAGCTGGAGGCCACCTGCGAGGCCTGGCTGATTTCGGCCGAAACACTGATGTCCTTGCTTGACCTAAGGTGCGCGGTGGGGCCGATGATCGTCGTGACGTCATGGTCGGCGTAGTTGATGGCGATCGCCCCGGCAGCTCCAAATTCATCACTCGCCTGAACAGGGCTCTGCGCCGGTTGATTGGCAATGGCCTTTTTTTTGCCCGCTTGAGTCAGCAAGCTGACAAATTCCTCCATCTGCAGGAAGGTCCGGTCTCCTCCCGTCGTAAGGAAAGTGTACCAGCTGTGTGGTTCATTCGCGATCTTCGCCGTGGCGACGATCGCGTTGGTCGCCGAAAGCGCTGCATGGACCGAAATCCCATCCGCACTCAGTGATGTTTGAAGGGCGTGTTTGTCTCCCAGGCCCGCGCCTGTCGGGTCGACCGCGCGTTCCAGGTCAATGGCCGTTGCGCTTAGGGCTGCCGCTTTGCTGGAGGTCAGGCGGATCGTATGGTCGTCCACCTTAACCACGAAATAGATGGATCCATCGGTCAACCCTTTTACAGGAGCGCCGAGTTGGGTGACCGTCGAGGAACTGCCAAAGGCCGCGCAGGTCGGCTCGCCGGCAGGCACCTCCTGGTCGAACTCGACAATCGTGACGTCGTTGACGGAATCGTAGCTCACCGAGGCGACTGTGGCGTTCATCGTCGCGCCCCCAACCAACAGGGTCGCATTGACGCCCTCGGCAATGAGCATCTGTTGATCCTTGCCGAGAGTCAGGGTTCTGGTACCGACGACCGCGAGATCCTCCTCAAATACCGCGACCGCCCCGGGCCATGATCTCTGGGATGTGGCGGTCGGGTCGGTGTGGTAGACGACGGCGTCTCCGGTCTCAAACCCGTGCTCCTCCGCGAACGTGAGGGTATTCCGCTCCGCGTTGACGGCGGTCTTCGGGGCAAAACTCTTGGGAGCGCTCTGGCAGGAGAACGCGTGCTGACCCACTCCTGCACCGGTGAGGTCAACCAGGGATCCTCCCTGTGACTCGGCCAGTTGGACGGCGTACTCATTGCCCGGAACGGAGATGACCGTGTAGGTTTTTCCCTGTTCAAGGCCCCCTACGCCCTGGTTCTGCTCGTTCCCGGACTCATCGGGACTGCTGGCGGTGCCTAAATACGTGAGAGCTTCGCCCCCCTGGAAACCATGGGGCTGCGCAAAGGTGACCGTATCTTCATCGGGATCGACATCGGCCGAATCGAAGTTGATGAGGGTTAGCAGCCCAAGGGTGTGCTCCGAACCGCTGTCCGTATCGGACGCGTCAAGATCGATGGTGGGCGCCTTCGCCAGGCGGATGGTATTCCCGTCCACCACCTGGACATAGTAGGACTGCCCGTCCGCGAGACCGTCGATATCCGGGGCTTGGGCTTCCCCCTGCGCAGCGTCGATCCCGCCGTGGGAGTAGATCACCTTCTCTCCGTCCCTGAACCCATGATTGAGGATATGAATAGTGTTCGCGTCGTAGTTTACGTCTCCCCCTTCACGCGCGTCGAATGTGTTTCCGACACCTCCGGCCGCATCGATATTCCCGTCGACAAGGGTCCGGATGTTCGCCTTGTCAAAGTCGAGAGCGAACGCCAGGGCGACTGTCCCGTCAATGTTGATTGTCGGCTGGGACCAGGCAAAGTTGGTGACCCCTCCTGTAGCGGCCACCTGGACCCTCTCGTTAAGGGAGGTAATGCTCGATCCCTCCAAAACGGAGACGTGGGAGTCCTCACGGGTATTGGCGATTGCCACCGCAAGGCTGATATTATTCGGATTCGTGGGGGTGATCAGATTCGAGGACGTGCGCGACTTCACATAAGCCTTTGTGGTCGCCTCCGAGGTAATCTCAATGGCGCCGTCGGTGGTAATGGCGGTGCGATCGATCGTCGTGGTTGCCGTTGACTGGGCTTCGCCATAGCCGACGGACAGCGTAAAGGCGCCGCCGGTCGCGATGCCGTTGAGCGAAACCGTGTGGAGCGATGAATCGGTATTGGCGCTCGACCCAACAGCCACGTCGCCGGCACCCGCAATCGTAGACCCCGTTATGGAAACCGTCGCGTCGGCACGACGGACAACGACCTGGCCGGAGATACCGGTGATTGAACTGATGGCCAGGCCCGGGATCTGGTCCAGGAGCCCGAAAAGGCTCTCCATCGCCTTGTCCGCATAGGGTCCATAGTCGTCATAAAGGTTTTCGTCCTCAGCAGCGGCCGTAATGCTGATGTGACCACCCTCGATGGTTGCGCCTGAGATGATGACCGCCGCCTTATTCCGGTTCCATATATCCAGAGGCGAAATCACCCATCCCTGGCGGATCGAATTGTCCTCAGCCGCCAGCGTGATGTCTCCGGCCGTGTCGCCGTCACGAGTTGAGATCGAAAGCCCCAGGTCGCCGGTGCCCAAAACTTTTAGGGTGATGGGGCTGCCATCGCCATCCCCGGGACACACGAAGGTCACTGTATCCCCGACGGCGTAGCCGTTCCCTGTGCCGGCCACCAGGACGTGCGGCTTTCCGGTACTGTCGACGTTGATATCGACGGTCATGCCGGTTCCGGACCCGGAAGTTGAAAACGGACTGCAGGCAGGATATTGGGCACCCGGCGCCCAGTCGGAAACCTCGTTTTGCTCACCGACGGCAAAGCCGGCGATAATCGTCTCCGCATAGATCTCCAAATTGCGGCCGGGCAGGATGAGATCTCCATCGATATAAACGGTGTCCTGACCTTCATTCCCTTTGATTCTCAGGTCTGCATCAAATGGAGTGAGCGTTCTGATGTGCAGTGTATCATCACCACCGCCAAGCGTGATCAAGAGAGAATCGAGGAGAGCGTCAAAGTCGATGTCGAGATAAAGCGTGTCGTCTTGGTCGGTCCCGATGATTTCCACGGTGCCCGTCTGGGCAAGGGCGCGCTCCGCCACGACTTGGGAATCGAGATTGTTGATGAGCTGCAGGGTATCCACGCCGGAGATCTCATCGAGGCGCAGGGTGAGGTCGTTCGCGTCCTCTGTCATCCCAAATGACAGGTCGGCGTCGAGGAGTATGCGAGGCTCCAGGGGTTCAAGCAGTGCCTTTCGCCGTTTCTTGGCGCTGGAAACCTCCCTCATTTCTCTCAATCTCTTAATCTGTCTGGCAAGACCCATGACCGACCTCCTTGACCCCTCTGAGCAGGCGGCTCCCTCCCTGCTGACTCCTCATGAACAGAGAAAAGCAAAAATCCCGGGGCAGACTTCGGGTGTCAACCCCTTTAGGCTGCTCCAGACACGGCAAGATGTTTTCAACTCACGGTAATGTTTAAGGTTTTTAATCTAGGTTCGTACTGCTTGGGTTGGGTTGTAAGGTTGACTCAGAGACAAGTGACATCAGCAAACCATGAATGTTGTCCGCAATGGCTTAGGTTCGCCTAGGCGACCCGGACAACCTGAGCTTTCTACCTGTAACCGCCTCTGACTACACGAAAACAAGGGCTTTATGTCGCCCCAATAGGGCGACTTGGGAGTCCACATAAGGACCGCCGGCAGGAAGTTGTCCAGGGCAACTCAACTCCTTGAAAAAAAGCAAGAACCATGCCGGGGTCAGCCGAAATCCGGATTAGTTTACACCATAATTTCAAAGAGTTAAGTTTGGGCGACAGACGCTTCTCTAGTGTGGGTAATCGCCTACTCCTAAAACAGGTAATTGATTTCCACTTCTTGGCAAATTTCTACACAGTCAAATAAAAAGCTCCTGACAGAACTGCAATCGTTCTAACAGGAGCATCAGTGGATAGCTTTTCGATGGCTCCTCATTTTGCGCCTCTGGAAAAAGGGTTAACCGAGGAACGGGTAAGTGTATGTTTACACCGAAAGCCCTTCGAATGTCAAGAAAAATATTCAGCAGAACCGATGAGTTAGCTCTAAGTTCGCTCGAACTTTGATGTGGAGGCTGGGGTATGGAGGAGCAATTTCCTACTTGAATTTCAATCGGACAACGGATTCTCCTTCTTGGGATTGGATCACGACATGGTCTCTCTCGATTCGAGCGATGGTCTTCCCCTCAATCGACTCACCGGGTCTATACTCAACCCCATTGATCAAAACAAAAGAATTCTTGGCATCGCTCGACCAGACAATCGCTTCAATACTGAATGGAGATCGTTCTGTATCTTTGGCATCCAAATTTGCTTCGTTGCCGGCTTGTACCTCCGTGCCTTCCGAACCCTGAGGCGACAAAATACCTTCCTCTTGCTCGGTCTTACCTCCTTGTGCGGATGGAGGCACAGTCCTACCTTCAGTTCTCTGCCCCTGGAGGGCTTTCGGCAGGATCCCCCTGAGGAGAGAAGTGTTATCCTTTACAGCGAAAACTCCCGCAACCACAAGAGCGCCGACAATAAGAACGCCGACGACGAACGCTCTCGAATCGCTGTGAGCTGGGGCCGGTTCAATATAATGCTTTTCAACTTGAACTGCCGGAGTTGGGGCTTTTTTTCGATGTTTAGCTCCACCGATGATCACCGTCCGGTCCAGAGGGATGTTTGCGCGTTCTGCATCGACCTTTGACTTTTCCGTGCCAATAAAGAGAAGAACGTTCTTGCCTATGGAGATTCGATCCCCGTGAGACAGTCGGTGGGAGAGGACCTTTAGGCCATTGACATATGTCCCATTGGTACTCTGGAGATCGGTTAGAATATAATGCGTCCCGATCTTGTCGATCCTTGCATGGGTGGAAGAAACCTCGGGGTTGGTGAAGACAATGCTGCTCTCTTTGCGCCGACCGATCGTGACGCTGCCCCTTGGAAAGGGATAGTCCTTAATGACCTGGCCTTCGTGTTCCCAAAGCAGTCTTGCCATGAGTTCCTCAAGGGGAATTATACTGCGTTAGACGCCAAAAAAACAAATCGGCCCTCAGTGTAGTCATCTGTCCTTTGCGCCGCGGTCGGCTGTCGGCCGTCTGCGGTCTGCGGTCGCCTAAACAGGGTTGTAGGTGTTCACCTGCAGGGTCACCTTGAGCAAGCTGGTCTTTTCCTTGGAGGCTCTCAAAATCTTGATGCGTTTGACGTGGAGGAGCTTTCCCGAGTATTCGATCCTGTAGAGGAAGTTCACCAACTGTTCCATGTTGATCCCGTCCAGGCTGATCTCAATTCCTTCGGGTCTCAGTTTTCCTTCCCCTTCGGGAAAAGTGACCGGCTTGATGTACTGGATCCGCTGGTCAATGCCGATCTCCCGGGTCACGGCCTCGAGATAAGAAAGAAGAGTGAAACTGCCGCGGCCCTTGATCGCCTCCTGGACGTCGGCCCGGTCTCGCTGAAAGCTTTGCCACTTCCCCTTGATCTCGGAGATCTTCACCAGGTCCTGCTTTCTCTTGGCGATGTTCTTGGCAAGGAGCTCCTGCTTGGAAAGGGCCGGAGAGATCACCACCAGGTAGAAGAGAAGGGCCGCCAGCACCAGGCCTCCGAAGAAGACGTAGATCATCTGCTTTCGGTCCAGCTTCATCAGTTCCTCTCCAGGGCAAAATTGAAGGTGACCGCGTTGTCCTTCTTGTCCATTCTCGCGCCCACTAGCTTGATGTTCTTGAACTGCCCGGCCTTGGTGAGCCGGCCGCTCAGCCTGTCCACCGCCTCGAAAGAGGCGGTCCGGCCGTCCATGCGGATGTCTTTGCTCTCCACAGAAGCGTTTTCGATCTGCACGTCCGGGTCTTCCGAGATGATCCTGGAAAGGGTCAGAAGAACCTCCAGGATCTTTTCCCTTCCTGCCGCTTCTTCGAGGCCCTGGTACTGGCTCATTTCCTCTGTGATCTTCTGCTCCAGCTGGGCCACCTCCTGGCCCCTGACGATTCTTTGAACCGCATCAGGGAAAGCTTCGGTAAACACCTGCCGGACCTGAGCCTGGAGCCGGTTGTATTGCCTCTCCTGGTAATACGCTTTCTGATAGACGTTCCCGGTGAGAAGCACGGCCAGAAGCAGGAGTCCCGCGCCCATGAAAAGGAACATCTTCCTGAGGTTGAAATAGGTCTTGGGGACGAACTCCTCCCGCCTCAGGTCCAGGGATTTCTCTGGCGGATAAACGGCGGCGACCGCCAGCCCGAGCGGCACTCCCAATTTCGGCTGCAGCAACGAGATGGTCTTGTCCAGCCTGTCTCTCATCTCGTCAAAAGGCCGCCACAACATGGTCTTGATCCCAGTGCGGGATCCAAGGGCCTGCGCTTTTTCCCCGGCGCCAGAAGACCCATTGCCGGTAAAGTAGATTTCTCCCACAGAAAGGCCGGGCCGTTTCATCCTGTAAAAGCGGAAGGTGTCTGCGAGCTGGTCCACGTTGTCCGGCACGATGCGAATGAAATCGAGCCGCTTCTTGTGGATGATCTGGACCACCAGGCTCTCTCCGTCCTGGTTGACGATGGCGATGGGCTGTTCGGACTCGCCGCCGTGTTTGTAGAGATACAGGGAGAAGAGGGCGATGTCGTCCAAGGTGACCGCGTCCGGCTCGATTCCAGCACCGCTAAGAAGGGCAAGGTGCTCTGCCAGGTATCTCTTTTCGACCCCAAAGGTGAGGACACCCCCGTCCGCGCCGGGATAAAGAAAGTCAACCAGCACGTCCTCTACAGGGCAGGGGAGATAGGGTTCCATCTGATACTTGATGATCTTTTCCACCTTCTTGAGGTGGGAGAGGGGCAGGGAGATCTCACGGATAAAAGCCTTGGAGCTTGGGAGGGAAGTGACGATCATCTCCCTCTTAAAACCCCCTTCCTGAAAAAGCCTCTTGAGCTCTTCCTGAATGCGCTCGGGATCAGCCGCCTCTATGAACACGGCCTTGTCGATTTCCGGCCCCTTCAGGCCGACATAGAGCTGAACAGCCCCGATGAAGCCCTCCTTCACCTGGAGGCCGACCACATACTTGGGTTTCAGGAAATCTTTTATAGGATTCATCATCGCTAAAGCACTTGCCAGTAAATCAGTTTGGCCTTGTTTCCCTGTCTCTGGGCAATGGTCCTGATGTTCGCCACAGCCCCGTTGCAGTTCACATGGGCCTCGATAGAGAAGGTCGAGCTCTTGACCGTAATCCACGGACTGATCTCCGCAAGAACCTCGTCGTCCATGCCCGGGACATTTCTCAAGTCCTCGATGCTCTCAAAATTCTCTTCTTTCCGATATTCCACAATCGCCTCGGCCAGGGCACTGTCCAAGCTTTCGCCGAGGCTCTCGAGCACTTCCCTCGGAGCCGTGTTGATGTTGATCTTTCCGTCCGAGTGGATGGTCAGGAAATCCATCAGCTTTTTATTCTTTTTTTCTCCGAAACGCTCGAACTCCCGCATGCCCCGGACCAAAAAGACCTGGCCGGCCGTGAGGAACAGACCATTGGCGCACTCGTAAGGTTCTTCCAGATTCTGGTAATAGTATCCTTCAGCCCCATCCTGCCTCTCGATGTCGTCCGCATCCAGCCAGTCCAGAACCGAGTTGAGCCGCTCTTCCTTCACGCCCATGGCTCTGAAGAGCCGTCGCATTTGCGCTTCTCTCTTTTCATCGATTTCGCCCTGGCTGTTCCTCAGGAGATTGATGTTGATCTTGCTGTTCTCATCCACCATGCCGCCGTAGAAAGAAACGCCTTCCTCGGCAATGCCTTCTACCAGGGGAACGGATCCGAACTTTCGCCAGTCCTCGTTAAAGGTGTCCATTTCAAAGTCTTCATCCCTGGCCAGGAGCTCCAGCGCGATCTCAACCCCTGAGCGGGCGAGCTGATAAGCCCTGGTGCCGTCCTTTGCGTAACCCGCCAGGGTCAACTCCACCCCCGACTCGCCGGAGAAGCCCAGGGTCAGCCCCGCGAGGGTGATGATGACGAGCAGCGTGAGCACCAAGGCCGTGCCCCGGCTGTCTTTGAGTCGCTTTCTCCAGATCTCCGAATTCCTGAGGCCTCTGAATTGATCAAGAACTCTTTTCCCCCTGCTCTTTCCACCCTCCCCTTTGTCCCCTCCCCTCAAGGGAGGGGAAGATATAGGTATGCTGATGGTCTCCCTCCCCTTGGAGGGGGGAGGGCCGGGATGGGGGTGAAAACAGCTTGTGAAAATATCTCCCATGGAAACCCGCTATCTCTCCCTAATTCTTTCCGCCAGTTCGGGGTGGATAGTCGTGCTGAACACGTGCTCGCGATTGAGTTCATCCTTCAGGACCAGCCGAACCTTGATGAGCAACGGAAGCCCGGATGCGGGCATCCCGTCAAGGGTGTTCCACTTGTCCGATTCCTCACCCCTGGAATCCTGGTAGGTGAGGTTGAACTCCAACACGTTTCTTGCCATTTCCTGGAGCGATCCGCCCTTGGTGAAGTCCTCATCCACGCTGGGGTCATCCCTTCTCAAGAGAACAAGAACCTTGTCTTCGGAATCTTCCTCGATCAGGTACCCGATTTCGCACAGATCGCTCGCCGGACCCTTTTCCGTGA
>Ga0209450_10000149_pt1 | contig 38958 bp, 30 predicted proteins | sample FrelakmetLWP11LW_FD_187149 | JGI IMG/M metagenome (GOLD analysis project Ga0209450, IMG submission 187149) | Freshwater lake sediment microbial communities from the University of Notre Dame, USA, for methane emissions studies - LWP11 LW (SPAdes)... | ecosystem: Environmental > Aquatic >...
TATGGCATTATGTTTCCCGAGTGCATAGAACAATTGTCCAACGCCCTGTTCGCCGGCCCTTGACTCAGGAATAAAAAGAATATTATTGTTTCTAGTGTACAAAGTGCATATCTCCTCGAAATCAGGTAGATAAATGTCGGGGCATAAAAGGTCTATGTCAGGAGCGCCGGCTCTCCAGAAATCAAGCACATGAGCCTGCGGACCTCCCGAAGGGTAATCGCCCGGAGCTTTGTCCTGCGGCTGTACAATCCAGGCATTTACAAACATTGGAATTGAATATTCTTTCTTTCCTGCGACCGCACAGCCGTTCAGGAATCTTGCATAATTTCATGCCATGAAAAATTCATCGGTTTTAACCCCTTTGCCAAAAACCTCCTCCCAGTTACCTGATGTTTTAAATCCTCCTGCTGACCATACATCCAGGAGTTCTCGCAGCAATGATTCCTTGTTTTTAACCATATAATCTATCAGCTCCTTTGGAACCGGAGATGAGAAGGCAGTATTTGCCAGGTCATTATGATCCCGGGGTGAACCAAGAATTCCGACTTCATTCTGAACCTGTATCATAATGACCGTTCTGTTCTTTGAATCAATCTCACCCAGATGCTTCATCATTGCGGCAAACGCTTTTGAATCAGCCTGAAGGTTCGCTTCACCAAATGTGGAAAGTATCTCAAGGCTTTTCCCGTTCTCAGCTTTTACCCTGGGAAACCGGCTGAAGTCTTTTTTTACCCATTCAGGCATATAATGAGACTGTCCGTTTTTCCAGGATCCAAACCACAGAAATACCAACCGCAGATCATTTGCACGTGCGTCCTCAATAAGATTGTCAACAACGGAGAAGTTGTAATTATTTTCAACAGGTTCTATCAGTGACCATTCAACGGCTGCAAGAACTGTGTTCATCCCTGAAGCTTTCAGCACGGGCCAGTAATTCTTCATATACTCCCGACTGGTAGAGCTTGAGTTGTGGAGTTCGCCTCCAAGCACAAGAAAGGGCTTGCCGTCCACAATCAGCTGTGTGGCATTTCCTCTTTTTTCAAGTGCGGGCACAGGTGCTTCCGGCTGTTCAGTACAAGAGAATAATATGCCTATGCCGAAAAAGAATGTCAATGCATAAATTAGGTTTTTTGCCCTCATAGTTTTAACAGATTATTGATTGTATCGATCTTTTATCTGCGAAATTCTGCGTGATCTGCGGGAAAAAAATCTACACTGATTCAAAAATAAGCCAATATGTATTAATTATGGATACAGAGGGCTCTAATTTAGATTTTATTAGTAACTTGTAGAAATAATTATCTGATCCGTAACTTAACAAATATTTAGTCGACATGAGAATCCTAATTGCCGGATTTGTAGCATTTGTGATCTGGTGCTTTATTTCTGCATGGCTATATAACGACAAGTTGCTGCCAATGCGGAACAGGCCGGTTCCCGTGCTTACAGTTCCTGAAAATCAAACAAACGAGGCAGATTCTTTAATGAAGCTTAAAGCTTTGATGCCTAAGGACCTGACGATCTACTTTGAATTTGACGATGCGAAATTCAAACCTGATCCGCAAACAGAAGCCAGTATTACTGAATTTAAAGCCTGGCTGGACAAATACCCCGGGTCAATGCTTTCGGTACAGGGTTATACCGACCTTGTAGGTACTCCTGATTTCAATCAGTCCCTGGGGCTTGAGCGAGCTGAAGCCGTTGGCATATACCTGGTTGAAAAAGGTATTCCTGCCGCCAGAATAATAAAGGAATCAATGGGCGAAAGCAAGGCTTATGAAAATTATATCACCAAAGAGGAAAGAGCAAAAAACAGAAAAACAGAAGTATCAATAAAATTGCAATAATATGACACATTTATTCATAATACTCGCACAATCACCCACGACAGCTGTTATATTCATTGTAGCACTGCTCCTGGTTGCAGCAATTATCGGCTATGTGACAGCATGGTTCTATGCAAAGTCTGTCTATACTCCTATTATAAAAGGCCTTGAGGCTGAAAAGGCTGATCTTCAGAAACAGGTTGCCGGGCTCAAAGAGGATGTCCGCAAGCTTAACGGCAAGGTCGATGATCTCACTGGATCGATCAAAAAACTTGAGGAACAGCTGGGAGCTAAGGAAAAAGAAATAAAGGAGCTCAGGGGCAAGATTAATGAAAATAAGCTTTAAAAGCTTCATTCCTCCTCTGCAGTGGCTTCCTTCCTATAACCTCAGGACGCTGGGAGAAGATGCTGTTGCAGGCTTGATACTGACGGCATATGCAATACCGGTATCACTGGCATATGCCACACTTGCCGGGCTCCCGCCTCAATATGGGATTTTCGGATATATTCTTGGCGGACTCTTTTATTCTCTGCTCGGAACCAGCCGGCAGCTTGCCATAGGCCCCACATCAGCCATTTCAATGGTTATAGGGATCACCCTGGCAAACCTGTCGGGAGGTGATCCCCAGAGATGGCTTGATCTTGCTTCTCTTACAGCTGTTGTACTCGCCGGGATGAGCTTCCTTGCTTATTTCCTCAGGCTCGACAGTATAATAAATTTCATCAGTGAAACGGTTCTGACCGGATTTAAAGCCGGAGCCGCGCTTACAATTATCCTTACCCAGCTGCCGAAATTATTCGGGGTTTCAAGCGGCGGGATTAATTTCTTCAGCAAGCTTGCGGACCTTTTTAAAAAATTGCCTGATACAAATTCATATGTTCTTATCTTCGGAGTTATTGCGTTTATCCTGATTCTACTGGGGGAAAAATATTTCAAAGGGAAACCGACAGCACTTTTTGTGGTTATCCTTTCAATCCTTTTAATTTCATTCACTTCGCTCTCTGAACATGGCTTCAAAACTGTAGGAGTTATCCCTGCAGAACTTCCTAAGCTTCATATTCCAAATCTGAACTGGGCTGATATAAAGGGTGTTGCAATGCTGGCATCCGCCTGCTTCCTGCTGGCATATATTGAAAGTGTATCTGCAGGGAGAACTCTTGCACACAAAAACGGCTATGATATTAATCCCCATCAGGAACTGCTGGCGCTGGGTTTTGCCAACCTGGCAACTGCATTCGGCCATGGTTATCCTGTAAGCGGCGGATTATCCCAGTCTGCAGTCAATGACGGTGCTGGTGCCAAAACACCGATGTCGCTTGTATTTACTTCGCTGTTCATAGGAATATGCCTCCTTTTTCTTGCTTCACTGCTGAAGAATCTGCCTACTGTTATTCTGGCCTCAATTGTCTTTGCAGCTGTATTAAAGCTCATAAACATAAAGGAATTCAGGCGGATGTGGAAGGCTAACAAGATGGACTTCATCATAGCTATACTGGCCGCAGTTTGCGTCCTGGTAATAGGTCTCCTTCAGGGTGTCATGATAGGTGCTCTTGCATCGCTTATCCTCATAATAAAATTTGTATCAAGCCCGCACGTGGCTATTCTTGGTAAGATCCCGGCTACAGAAAGATATTCCGATATCGGAAGACATCCGGACAACCTTCTTACACCCGGTATCCTGATGTTCAGGGTTGAGGCTCCGATAGTGTACTTTAATGTAAATTATATTTATTCGCATATCTGGCCGAAAATCGAGAAGGAAATGTCCACTCTCAAAATCGTAATTTTCGACCTGAGCACTTCGGCATATATTGATTCAAGCGGTGCCCGTCTTATCAAAAAGCTGTACGAGAGCCTGGAACCAAAGGGCGTGATTTTCAAAGTTGCTGAGGCTCATTCTGAAGCAAGGGATATCCTGAGGTTTGAAGACATAGAGCATCTTCTCGGGCATGTAAGCAGAAGGGATTCACTTCATGAGGTTATAACGAACACACTTACTGAAGCAGAGATGCGCGAAAAAATCCGTGAAGAGTCAGTCTGACATTCTCCTCAAGCCAGGCAGTAATAGCGTCAATCTTCAATAGCAGAGTGATAATCCTGGAGTGACTTCACTATATATTCGCCATTCTGTCGTTCCCTGATGCCCTTTGTGGCGGAAAGGGCTGCTGATGTGGTAGTTATGTACGGGATTTTATACTTGATGGCATTCTTCCTTATATAGGAGTCATCGTATTCGCTGAGACGTCCTGCCGGGGTATTTACTACAAGATTTATCTCTCCGTTCTTTATTGCATCAACAATATTAGGCCGTCCTTCATGCACTTTCAAAATGAGATCTGATTCCACTCCCTGTGCCGCAAGGAATTTCTTTGTGCCTCCTGTGGCCAGTATCCGGAATCCCATCTCCCTGAAATTCTGTGCCGTTTCAATGATACGATTCTTGTCACGGTCTGCAATCGTGATCAATACAGTCCCATTAAAAGGAAGGGAACATTGGGTAGCTTCCTGCGATTTGAAGAATGCCATACCATATGAATCTGCCATCCCCAGCACTTCTCCTGTCGAACGCATTTCAGGTCCTAGGAGCGGATCGATAGATGGAAACATGTTGAATGGAAAAACTGCCTCCTTGACGCCATAATGTTTTATTGTCCTTTTTTTCAGGTTGAAGTCGGACAGTTTCTGTCCAAGCAGTATCTGGGTGGCGATCCTTGCCATTGAAATGTTGCAAATTTTTGAGACAAGAGGTACAGTGCGTGATGCACGAGGGTTTGCTTCGAGGATATATACTACATCTTCGTATATCGCATACTGAATATTCAGGAGACCAACGACTTTAAGCTCAATGGCCAGCCTCCGGGTATAATCATAAATAGTTTTCTTATGATCCTTCGGGATGACAACCGGCGGTATCACGCATGCAGAATCACCCGAATGAATACCTGCATATTCAATGTGCTGCATTACAACCGGGACAAAAGCATCAACACCATCAGAAAGCGCATCGGCTTCCGATTCGATAGCATCTTCGAGGAACTTATCGAGAAGAAGAGGCCTGTCGGGTGATACTCCCACCGCTTTTACCACATATTCTTCAAGCATTTCCTCATCGAGAATAATTTTCATGGCTCTTCCACCAAGCACGTATGATGGCCTGATCATCAACGGATATCCGATCCTTTCTGCAATTGCCAGCGCCTGCTCAAGGTTACTTGCCATACCAGATTCAGGCTGTGGAATACCAAGCTTTTCTACCACGTGCCGGAACCTGTCGCGGTCTTCAGCCAGATCTATTGTTTCAGGTGTGGTACCAAGAATTTTAACACCAGCTTCAGACAGCTCCCTGGCAAGGTTAAGTGGTGTCTGACCTCCGAACTGGACTATTACCCCATCCGGTTTTTCCTTTTCATAGATACTCAGAACATCCTCTGCAGTGAGAGGCTCGAAATAGAGCTTGTCAGAGGTGTCATAATCAGTCGATACTGTCTCCGGATTACAGTTCACCATAATCGATTCATATCCGGCGTCACGGATCGCAAATGCAGCATGCACGCAGCAATAGTCAAATTCAATTCCCTGACCGATCCTATTGGGTCCACCTCCAAGCACCATTATCTTCTTCCTGCTGCTGACCGCTACCTTATCGGGTGCATTATATGTAGAGAAATAATAAGCGGCATTTTCAACCCCGCTTACAGGTACAGCTTCCCAGGCTTCTTTGACACCGAGAGAGATTCGTTTTGCCCTGATCTCCTTCTCGGGTATAACAAGGATCTTTGACAGATATCTGTCTGCAAATCCATCCTTCTTTGCCTGTATAAGAATATCATCAGGAGGCATTTTCCCTATGTATGCAAGTATTTTTTCTTCCTCCTCCACTAGATCCTTCATCTGCCTGATGAACCAGGTCTTTATATGTGTCTTTCTGTGAAGATCCTCAATATCAGCACCTTTGCGTAAAGCTTCATACATCAGGAACTGACGTTCGCTGGAAGCGTGCTTGAGCATGTTCATCAGCTCATCGAGAGGCTTTTTGTTGAAATCCTTTGCGAATCCAAGGCCATAACGGCCAATCTCGAGAGATCTTATTGCCTTCTGTAATGCTTCCTTGTAGTTTTTTCCGATGCTCATCACTTCACCTACAGCCAGCATCTGCGTGCCAAGTTTATCTTCGAGGCCTTCGAATTTCTCGAAAGCCCAGCGTGCGAATTTCACAACCACATAATCTCCTGATGGAGTGTACTTGTTGAGCGTACCGTCGCGCCAGTAAGGGATCTCATCGAGGGTTAATCCTCCTGCAAGAAGTGAAGAGACGAATGCTATAGGAAATCCCGTAGCCTTTGACGCCAGTGCAGATGAACGCGATGTGCGGGGATTTATTTCGATAACCACCACCCTGTCTGTAATAGGATCGTGGGCGAACTGCACATTGGTTCCACCGATAACCTCTATTGCCTCAACTATATCATAGGAAAATTTCTGCAGCCGCTTTTGAAGATCCTGACTTATTGTAAGCATCGGGGCCGTGCAATAAGAGTCACCGGTATGTATGCCCATTGCATCGACATTCTCTATAAAGCAAACCGTTATCATCTGGTTTTTTGCATCCCTGACAACTTCGAGTTCGAGTTCTTCCCATCCGAGCACCGACTCCTCTATGAGCACCTGATTGACGATGCTGGCGGATAGCCCCCTGCTTACAATGACCTGCAGTTCTTCGAGGTTATATACGAGTCCGCCTCCGGTTCCTCCCATAGTGTATGCAGGACGTATTACTACAGGATAGCCAAGTTCAGCAGCTACTTTTTCAGCATCTTCTACGTTGTTTACAGCTTTGCTTTTTGGCATATCGATCCCCAGGCGGTTCATTGTTTCCTTAAAGGCTATCCTGTCTTCACCACGTTCAATTGCATCTATATTCACACCGATAACTTCGACATTGTATTTCTTAAGGATTCCTTTTTTTGCCAATAGGGAGGAAAGGTTGAGTCCTGTCTGTCCTCCTAGGTTCGGAAGAAGGGCATCGGGGCGCTCCTTCTTAATTATTTCAGTAAGGGCATATTCGTTAAGCGGTTCAATATAGGTAACATCGGCTATACCGGGATCGGTCATTATTGTAGCCGGATTTGAGTTAACAAGGACTATTTTGTATCCAAGCGAACGCAATGCCTTGCAGGCTTGTGTTCCCGAATAATCAAATTCACAGGCTTGGCCTATTATAATCGGACCGGAACCGATTATCAGAATTTTTTTGATATCATCTCGACGTGGCATAAGCATCAAATTATCTTCTCAAATGTACTTTATTTCATCACAGAAACGCTTAATGAACTGATTCTCCTGCAACCTTTTTGATCAGTTTTAGTTCTGATTAATGGTATATATTGTATTTTTAGCGGATTTAAAGAAAATAATGACGAAGTGGATCATCATAGCTTGCCTGCTTGCCATTATAAGCGGAAATATTGATGGCCAGAGCTTTTCCAACAGCAACCTTCCAATCGTTATTATCAATACCGATGGAGGAGCATGGATCCCGGATGCCAGCAGGGTGCTGGCCACTATGAAAATTATCTACAGGGGACAAGGGCAAAGAAACTATATGACAGATCAGACAAATCCGGCATATCTAAATTATAACGGCAGGATAAACATTGAGACCAGGGGATCCTCCTCCCAGTACACGGCAAAAAAACAATACGGCTTCTCCACCCTGAATGCCGGCAATATCATGAACAATAACGTAAGTCTTCTGGGGATGCCACCTGAAAATGACTGGATACTTAACGGAATGGTATGGGATTCTGCTATGATACGCGATTATCTTTGCTTTAACCTGTCAAGACAAATGGGGGAATATGCATCCCGGACAGTATATTGTGAAGTAGTTATAAATAACTCATATAAAGGCCTTTATCTGCTTGATGAAAAGATCAAGGCTGACGATAACAGGGTCGATGTAATAAAAATACAACCTTATGACAACACTTTGCCTGAGCTTTCAGGAGGCTATATAACCAAAGCAGATAAAACAACAGGCGACGATCCCGTTGCATGGAGAATGACAAGCTGGTATGGAGGTACTGTCGATTACATTCATCACATGCCAAAACCTGAGGATGTTACACAGGCGCAAGCCTCCTATATTAGCAATTATTTCATGAAGTTTGCCAGTGCGGCGCAGGCAGGGAGTATTTCCCTCAGCAATACCGGCTATCCTTACTTTATTGACATACCCTCATTCATTCACTATATAATTATAGCCGAAATCTCTTCAAACGCTGATTCATATGGGTTGAGTACTTATTTTCATAAGGACAGGAACGGAAAGCTCAGGGCAGGCCCGATATGGGATTCGGACTTGACATTCGGGAACGATCTGGCCTTGTGGGGATTTGACAGAAGCCATACAGATGTCTGGCAGCTTCATGATGGCGGAAATGACGGATCAAGATTCTGGTGGGACCTTTTCCAGAATTCAACATTCCGGTGTTATCTTTCGAAAAGGTGGAATGAGCTTATCCAACCCGGTCAGCCCCTGAATCTTTCGTCACTTAATACTTATATCGACCAGACAGTTGCATTGATCAGTGAAGCAGTTGCTAGGGATTATACACTCTGGGGAATAACTGGAAGTCACAGCCAGAGGATAGCCTACCTGAAATCGTGGCTGGCAGTACGTATACCATGGATAACAGCCAATCTTGGTTCTTATTCCATCTGCAGCAACGTTGCAGTACCGCCGCTGGTGATCTCAAAAATCATGTTTAATCCTCCTGCTTCGGTCTGGTTCCCTGACGGTGAAGAACTCGAATTCATCGAGATAACAAATACCAGCTTCACTGAGGTAAATCTTTCGGGAATCTATTTCGCCGGAACAGGACTTGTTTACCAGTTCCCCTATGATGCTATCATAGCTCCGGATACATCAATATACCTGGCAGCCAACTCATCGGTATTTATTTCAAAGTATGGGATTGAACCTTTTGGACAGTTTACCAGGCATTTATCGAATGAGGGCCAGAACATTGTTTTGTCAGATGCTTTCGGGAATGTGATCGATAATGTTCAGTTCAGCGACACTCTTCCATGGCCTGAAGCTGACGGTAATGGATATTATCTGAAGCTGCAAGATATCGGGCTCGACAATAACATACCAGGCAGCTGGATCGCCTCCAATGACCTGCTATTATTCACCGGTGATATAAGAAATGATGACGGACTAATGCTTTATCCGAATCCTGTCCATGACGTGCTTAGAATAAAGTCGGAAAGAATAATAATATCTCTTAAACTTTATGATATGACAGGCCGCCTGACGGCCTCAGTAAATGCCGGCAGTAATACCTATGATCTGAATATGGAGCAAATGCCGGCAGGTGTTTATTTTCTGAAGGTTGTTATACCTGGCCAGACTTTCACCAGGAGGATTGTACGTTATTAAACAGGTTGGTATCTGCTATCTGTGCGCTAAAAAAAGCAGCAGATGAAATATAAAAACTTCATAATTGGTTTTTAAACGTACTTGTCATAAAACGTTACCACACATAAGTTGCAACAGAGCCGGCCTCCAGGGATGTTTTCACATGTTTATCGCCAAACTTTATATTGAACGGTTGTGTTGAACTACTCTCATTCAATACAAACAGCACTTTTCTGCCTTCGGGCGTCTTATAAGCTACACTCGGCAAGCTTACAGCACCTGATGTGCCAATTCTTACTGATCCTGGTTTAACGAATTTGGATGCATGAGCTATGATAAAGTAAGACACATTACGGCTGATCGAGTTTCCTATTGTAATTGCCCCGAGACATTTGGAACATCCTCCGGGTGTATGGGGCTTGTATGAAGGATCTGAGGCCAGGTTCCATTCCAGCACGTTCCTGCTCCAATTCAAAGGAGCTCCTATGACCAGGTTTTTTGTATGCCAATTAAGTTCAGCGCCAAATTTGCTGGTTGCACTGCCGCCAACCCATTGCTCGGTAAAATAGACATTCTTGTCGGGATACGCATTATGGACCTGTGAAAGGGCAGATATATCTCCTCCATAAAGATGAAATGCCGATCCGTCAATATATTGCCTGGCATCAGGATCGTTGAGAACAGTAATCGGATAAACTGGATGATCGCAGTTATGATCAAAAATTATGATTTTGGTGTCAAGGTTTGCGGCCTTGAATGCAGGGTCCAGGTGGTTTTTTACAAAGTCAGCCTGTTCTGAAGCTGACATCACCATACTTGGATTATTCCCTCCATACTCAGGTTCATTTTGAACAGTAATGGCATCCAGAGTGATACCATTTGCCTTCATCCAGGTGGGGGCCGACCAGGGAGATCCCAGTATTTTTATATCTGGATTAATTGCAAGTATTGATTGAAGAACAGGGATCAAATTATAAGTATCAGGAGTAATATCAAAACTTGTCAGATCCATATCCGTAGAATTCGGATCAATATTGTCATAAGAAAAGACATAAGCATCCAGATCCGAAGAACCTATGCTGATGCGGAGATAGCTTATTCCAATATTATTACTGTCTGAAGAGAATAGTTCCTTTAGAATTTTATTACGATTGGCTGACGGAAGACGGTTTATAAGGTAGGCGCTCCCTCCGGTCAGCGTAAAACCGAAACCATCCATGGTCTGAAAAGCCTGTGTGGAGTCAACAACTATTGAATTACCGGAAGGTTCTGAGACAATGAAATTCAATGCAACATTTTGTCTTTTGAACCTGATCGTGGAATCAGCTTTTGTAAGCCATAACATTACATCAGTATCGACATAGGTTATGGGAGTATCTTTTGACGTCGTATTATCCGGCGGAACCTCTTTCTTCTGGTTCGAACGCCTGCTTGCATTTAATGAAATCAACAGGATGACCGCCAGTCCTGAAATTCTTTTTAACATAAATCCTCTTTTGATAATCGGAACCGTATTAAAAGTGAACACGGAGAGGTGAAAGGTATGAATATTTTTTAAGGATTTTGAATTTCTTCAGCAGGCAGATTTTTCTTCCCTCCGAACCTGACATTAATTCCCATATTGAACCTGAAATGTTCAAACTGCTGTTCTGGATTTGTAAGGTTTGGAGAAAATACAGCCTGTATCTGGAATTTGACCGGGTCATGCCCTCCCCTGAATGTAACGCCGGGTTCCATGAGCCAGGAGATCCTGTTCTGACTGAGATCCTGGAGCTCTTCGAGCCTATATACCGTATTTTGATAAGAAATCTCCTTGAAATCCATTCTGCTCAGGCGTAAGCTGAATGCTGCTTCAATCGGTTTTAATCTGATACCGATATTGGGCTGGATAAAGAAACCTGAGAATTTCATTTCGGCAGTGCCATCCTGAACCCATCCTCCACCACCCCAGTCCCAATCATTATAGGCAAAGGTATGCCGCTCTCCACCCTCTCCGTAGCCGGCATAAATTTCGAATACACCGATATCCTTGAATGAAGTATAAAAGCCACCAAAGCCTTCAAAATAATTGTATTTTGAAAAATCATCGTAATCCTCTTCAGAATTGTCCCTCCCGCCAGTCATCAGGTTCGCACCCAGGGCAATATGACCGGGAAGGGAAAAGGCAGCCTGCATTTCAAAACTGGTATTTACAGTACCGAAGCTGGCAGCCGGCATGAATGAAAACTGACCTTTATCATTGAAAAGCGGAACAGTCATCATATTTGGTGAATGGTACATATGCGGATAGGAGCAGCCACTGACAAGAAAAAAGAGAGTCAAGGCAGGAACAATAATATGCCGGTTTACAATCCTTTGATTTGTTTTCATGATCTCAAACAATTAGTTTTTACTGATCCCGATTAAATTGAAACATAAAGGTACGATACATCGGGTATGCAAGTCAAATTTATTTTTTCTCGAACTTGCGCCATAGAATCCTTTTAGTTACTTTGTGTCTAAATCTTTGTTATGAAAGAGATAAAATTATTTAAGTTAGCAATTCTACTGTTTATTCCCATATTTTTATGCTCATGCACATTTTCCAGGAAGGCATGTCTCAGGATGCTTGAGGATTCAATGAAGAATCCCTATGATATTGTAATTGTTCCGGGCGTCCCCTTTGAAGACAGCACCTGGAGCTGGACCATGAAGGGGCGGGTTTATTGGTCTAAGTACCTGTACGACAAAGGGATAACTAAAAATGTAATGTATTCAGGATCAGCTGTTTATACACCATATGTTGAAGGTAAGATCATGGCGCTCTATGCAGTGGCCCTGGGGATACCGGAGGAGAATGTTTTTTCTGAAACTATGGCGGAACACAGTACAGAAAATGTTTACTATTCATATAAGAAGGCTAAAAAACTGGGTTTTGAGAGGATTGCCCTGGCAACCGATCAGTTCCAGGCAAAGATGCTGAAGCGGTTTACAAAAAAAATTGTAAGCCGGGATGCAGGCATTATTCCGATTGTGATCGACACACTTGAAGCATTGCAGCCGTCGATGATCGATCCGGAGATTGATTATCAGAAAGCTTTTGTTAAGGATTTCACACCACTCACAGAGAGAGAGAATTTCAGGGAGCGGTTCCGGGGCACACGCGGACTGGATATAGATACGACTTTGTACAGGTAGAAGGATTGCTTCTCCCGCCGCCGGCGGGATCGCAATGACAATAACGGTTATGAATTCAGAACAAAAATATGGACATCTTGCTTTAGTGGCCGGAGCATCCGAAGGTATCGGAGCAGCATTTTCGACATACCTTGCCAGTGAGGGAATGGACCTTATTCTTATTGCACGAAAGAAAGAACCTCTTGAAAAATTTGCTTCTTCCCTGGCAGAACAATATCATGTTAACGTAACCACCCTATGCTTCGACCTGTCGGAGGCCGATTCTGTTAATTCTATAACAATGGCACTGAATGACACAAACATCGATATGCTTGTCTATAATGCAGCCCTTTCATTCATTGGTCCGTTTGAGAACGATACCGAAGAGCATATGAACAGGATAGCTTGTGCAAACATCATTACGCCAATGAAATTGGCAAAGATTTTCGGTGAAAAGATGCTGAAAAATGGAAAAGGAGCGATTATTCTTATGTCATCTCTGGCCGGTTTCCAGGGAAGCGGATTCCTTGCTTCCTATGCTGCAACAAAAGCTTTCAACAGAGTTTTTGCAGAAAGTCTCTGGTACGAATGGAAATACAGGGGTGTTGATGTTATAGCATGCTGTGCCGGGGCGACGTCAACAAATAATTACCTCCTGACCAATCCCGGAAAATCCGGCTTCTTTGCACCAAGGGTGACGACACCGGAAGAGGTTGTTGAAGAATGTTTCAAACATCTCGGTAAAAGACCCTCCTTCATTGCTGGTGCTGGCAACAGGCTTGCAGGCTTCTTTATGCAGAAAATTTTGTCACGGAAAACAGCCATAAATATTATGGGCGACACTACCAGAAAAATCTATCGGATTCAGTAAATATAAGGAATGATCCTGTAAGGAACCTTCTTTTTGTATTCCTCCCATAAAGGTCCATATTTATCGGCGCACAGCTTATCATCAGCCATCTGCCGCGGGAAGAGAAGGATAACGTAATAGAGCGGGTAAAGCCATGGCCATGGAAGCATCGGGTAGCCGACACTCAATACTATACCTGTTGCCATAAGTATTTCACCAAGGTAGTTGATGTGCCTGCTCATTCCCCAGAAGCCGCTGATAAGAATCCTTTTATTCTCATCGGTGATGGAAATTGGTTTGATGCCCAGAAAAGTTTTCTCCGGATTTCTTTTGAATGTATATTTCTGCATATTGGCTCCCCTGGCCAGGCCCCAGCCGCATAAGAATATGAATGCGGAAATCACAAGTATGAAGTCAGGTGTCCGTGAGGCAGGCAATGCTACGGTTGCCCAGAGCGGTATCGCGTAGAAGAACGGATAGAAGGCAAGATCGCCCCAGCCGAGCTTGAATCCCACACTCTCCGCAAGAAAATCATATGTATAGAGATGAACCTCCTCGAAGAAAAGATATTCAGTGACAAAGAATGAAAGGAATGCAGCTGCCATAAAAATCCCCGGCGATGCATTTTCCCCGAACATCATCTGATGATGTGCAGCGAAATTCAGGACATTAAGCTCCAGCATCACGGCACCCACCAGGTAGAGCCACATCTTTGCATCTATCCTGCCTTCCCATAGCTGTGGGTTTTCAATCCTGCCAAAATAGAAATCAGCAAGAAAGGATTTCCTGACTTTCTGAAAAGGAAGCACAATAGCAAATGAAAAGATCAAACCAAACGTTACTGCTCCCGCAAGAGAATACCAGCGGACCTGCCATAGCCAGTCCCAAGGAATAATACCGTTGTAGCAAAGGATTCCCCAGGTAATAATGACAGCTGCCAGGACCCACAGACCATTGAGTCTGTACCTTAGTTTTTCGGAGGACATGGGTTTGTTGACATATCCTGTTAGCCAGCGTCCGGGGAGCAGAGCATTAAGGATGAAAATGAAAAAATAAATAAAGAATGGTGCTAGAAATCCAAATATTTCATTCATGTTTTTCAATTGAGGAGTAAATATATTAAAAACTATGTAATGCTATTCCGGGAAATTAATCAAATACATAACCCTATTGGTCAAATCCGGGTTTTCTTTAAAATACCCAGAAGAGGAAGCAAATTATTCTTATAATGCTAAGATAAACAGTGTTTTATGATGAGGGAGAAAGCGAATCAACTTTGAGCTTCCGGAATCCCTTGTCAATATCAAGTCATTTTTGACGAACGGACTTGTTCTTCATGCAGACATATCCTTCCTGTTTATATTCACATGAATTGCTTTGACAAACGAATTGCCAAACCCTCTCAAATGCCCGAATACAGGGCATATGCGGTTTGTATTGCATGTATTCACATAGTATCTTTAATTCATCAAAAAAAGCAATATAATGGAAAATATTTCAGCTATAGACAAGAAGGAAAAAGTCAGGGAGAGAACTCAGGGAACAACTATATCCAGTGACAGGATTTCTCACAGGAGAAATGGTTTCAGTCCGGATATTCTTACTTTGATCTCCGAAGGAGGATTTGACTTCTTCCGCTATATTAAAAGTCTTGGAATGTCGAAGGAGAACAATCTGATCGTTCTCTCTTCAAAGCACCATTATTATTATGATGAAAGCGACCTCAAGGGCGTTAGCGTGCTTGTTAACCTCAAGAAGCTTAATATGATAAAGCATCTCGACCTTTTCCTGAATTCACTCGTAAGGTTGCTTCCTCCTGATACTAAATTCGTTGGTTATTTCTCTGAGGATAAAGCTGAAAAGAAGAATATATTTCATCCCGAAAGGCTATTGAGCTTTATCAGCAAGTTTGAAAATTTCCTTGATTCCAGAACAGAAAACACCATGAACAGGAATGAAGTTTCAAGTATCCTGGAAAGAAATGGTTTTAATGTCGTCAATATGACAAGCATGAATGGTCATACCTATTTCTATTCACAATATTCACGAAAGCATTCAGACTGGAATTAGGATCATTTCAGTGGAAAATCAGAGAATAAACCAGATCGCAAGATTTTAAATCAGCAGATAGAAATTAAGATGAGGACATTTTATCAGGTCAAATCGGAAGAATTTGGCACAGTGGTTCTCAGGCGGAGGAAAATCGCAAAGGCTTTACGGTGGTGGTTGCGTGAAAAGGGTCATACCTGTGAGCATGCCTTGCTCCCAATGTCAGCGCATAACAGCATAAGAGTCAATAATACGGTTAATGAAGATGGGGCTTACAAATCTGATAATTGAGGAAACGCTGAAAACACCACAGATCGACCTGAACAAGTTTACGGGCGATCTCATCTTTTCGGGAAGGTCAACTCCTGAAAATGCAGATAAGCTTTATGGCCCGGTACTGAACTGGGCAGAACAGTATATTCATCAGGCCAGGCCATTCACACATTTAAAGCTCAATTTGGATTATTTCAATACTGCCTCGGCATTATGGCTGACAAAAATCATTAATGTTCTGGTACATATCGATGAACCTGATTATGTTCTGGTGGTGCATTTGTTTCTGTCTGTTGAGGAATTTGATAAGATTGAAGGATTTGATGATATCAGGGATGTATTCATTCCGGTTGCAGATATTTATCACAGAGCCATAAACAGCCTTTGTATAAAACTCTATGGTACAAACGAAAAAGGAGAGACTGTAAAAGAGACATTTGTTTTTTTCGAGGCTGAACAGTTTGTTAACTCAGAGCTTGCATAGAATTATTTTTCCGCTAATTATCTTAACAATAATAAGGTATCGATTAAATAATATAGAATGAAAATACTATTGATTAAGGCAATTAAAATCATTATATTTGATTAAAAGAAACTTGATTTGAATAAACATGTTTTATTAATAATTAATCTCTAAACCAATTTCTTATGAATACTAAAAAAACCGTAATTCTAATGTCTCTCTTTTGCATAACTATTATTCTTGCAATAACGGGCTGTAAAAAAGATGATGACAAAAACAAACTGGAAGAATCATATTTTTCAGTTGAAAACGGCACTTTTACAAATGCCGACATTCCTGAACCTTCCGGCTCGCAATCAGCTCCGGTTATCGGCTCAGTATATGGGAATCCATCTATTCTTGAAGGTGGAAGTAATCCAATATCACTCCAGACATCATCATCTTTCAAGGAGGTAATAGTTGGAGTACAGGGTGTCAAGGGATATTACACAATACCGGAGGCAGGTTCAGGGAAATCATTAAATGAAACTGTTTTGCTCATACTGTTGTTCAGTCAGACATTGGAGAACGATTCATTTATAATCGTTATTGCCTTACGTGATGCACAAGGATTAATCAGTGCTCATAGTACGATCCAGGTGACTAAAATTGAAGCAGGTACGGGCAGATTACAGGTAAGCTGCTCATGGGACAAATTCAATGATGTTGATCTTCATCTTGTCGAACCAAATGGTGCAGAAATATACTATAGTGATGATTATTCAGAAAACGGAGGCGAGCTGGATGTAGATTCAAATGCTGATTGCGATCTTGATTATATCAATAATGAAAATATTACCTACGACGATGAGGCGATAATTGAAAGTGGAAAATATACTGTCAGAGTTGATTTTTATTCTACTTGTTCAGTTACCACTAATACAAATTTTATTGTGACCACGCGATACAAGGGACAAATAATCACCCCAAATACCGGCACAAATCCTTACAGCGGCAGCTTTACACCTTCAGAAGAAGATGGTGGCGGTTCAGGAGATGGCAGGCAGGTTATGACATTTACAATCGCACCAGGTAAATCGGATATGACGGCTGAGAGAAGGATTAAATTCGTTTATCCCAAATCTGCAGCTGAAAAGAAAGTAAAAGGCAGTTCCAGGTTTTAAGCAGGGAATCTTTCCCCTGAAGCAGGTGAAAGAAAATAAGGTTTAAGTTAAATAAGTATTTAAAGCAAGAGGCTGTTTTAAAAGCCTCTTGCTTTTTTATTGCCCCTATCCCGATAGCTATCGTGACCCCGGAGAGGACTTTCTGATTATCTGTTATTTAGACAACCCCCTTCTTCGCCTTCGCATAGCCGCTTCGGCTATAGGTCGACTTCGACGACCTATGGCCGACGAAGATGGCGGAGCAAAGGAGGCGGCAGGGGGAAAGATTTAGGCTTTAGTACTGAACATTATTGCCATTTAATAAACCAGAAAAACATTAGAATTCTTGTGGCTTATTGTGTTTAATGAAGGTATTATTATCAAGTTCCCTGAAGGCTTCATTTAGTTCTTCTTTGGTGTTCATGACGATAGGTCCGCCCCATGCGACCGTTTCATTAAGAGGATTGGCGGCTATCAGGAAGAATCTAGCACCTTCTTTTCCTGCCTTAACCTGTACTTCATCAAAGTCTGAACTGTTTGCAGAGGAACCAGACATCAGCATTGCACAGGCTTTCTCCTCAAATTTCGCCAGTTCAGCATCCGCAGCCAGAGTTCCTTCAATCAGGTAGAGGAACAAAGTCTGATCGTTCGGGGTTTCATGGTAGCACCATTCAATATTGGGCTCCAATGCCACATCCAGATACTGAACTTTCACATATTCACCTTTCATTGCCCCGTTATTATTATTGTAATGGCCTGATAAGACTCTGACAATTGCATTGTTTTCCTGAACAACTGAAACATCCTGCTGTTTAATATCACGGTATGCCGGCTGTGTCATTTTATCCTTTTTGGGAAGATTAACCCATAGCTGACAGCCTAACATTCTTTCAGCGGCCTGAGGAATCTCCTGGTGAATAATGCCTGATCCGGCTGTCATCCACTGACATTGAAGATCCCTGATAAATCCACTGTTGCCAAGGCTGTCGCCATGCTCTATATCTCCTTTCAACAGGTAAGTGACTGTTTCAATTCCACGGTGGGGATGCCATGGGAATCCTTTGATGTAATCTTCAGGATCAGTTGAATCAAAACCATCCAGCATTAAGAAAGGATCAAAATCCTTGACTGTCCTTAATCCCAGGACCCTTCGCAAATGGACACCGGCTCCGTCAATGGCATGCTGTCCTCTTACGATTTGTGTACATTTTCTTTTTGACATAATACCTCATTTAATGGGTATGCAAATTAAAGATATTCTCCGGAGATTTTTAATTATTAAAGAACCAGATATCCAGGCAAAATCTGTTCTTTAAAGGGGAGATCTTATAAGTAATTTACTTACAATTATTTAATACTATAAGCTTACGACCACTTTACTCCAAATAAAGAAGATCAGAGCTGCCGGCTTTCAAAATTGTGATAAGATATGTTAAAACTGACTTTTTGATGAACATATGCATTTCAATTATGTTTAATTAGTCTAAATTAAGATAGAAAATGCTTTTTGACAAGCCTGACAATAAACCCTATTTCAAAACAGTCTAATTCGCTATTAAACATGTTCTCATTTGAAAAATTTTTTTCACAAGATGGAAGTATAGTCAGGCCACTCAGAAAACCTGATAGCAGGAACTTCCGTATTCCCTTAATTGGGGAGCAGGCGCCATCATTTATTGTTGAAACAACAGAGGGGAGGATCAATTTTCCTTCTGATTTTGGCAGCAACTGGAAACTGATTCTTAGTCACCCGATGGACTTTACTCCGGTTTGTTCGACAGAATTAATTGAGATGGCATACCTTCAGGAGGAATTCGAAAAGCTCGGGGTTAATATCTTAATAGTTTCAACAGATCCCCTTGATACACATAAACAATGGAAGAAAGCTCTTGAACAGATTGACTATAAAGAATATCCAAGGCTGAAGATAAATTTTCCGATTGCAGATGATTCTAATCTTGTAATTGCAAAGTTATATGGGATGATCCATCTTGAAACTGACAACAACCGGGATGTAAGAGGCGTATTTATAATTGATCCCGACAACAAGATCCGGGCAGAATTCTTTTACCCACAGGAGGTGGGAAGGAACATGAATGAGCTTCTCAGGACGGTGATCGCTCTTCAGACAACAGAAAGGCACAATGTTCTGACTCCGGCAAACTGGAAGACCGGGCATGATGTGCTGGTCCCCTTTCCACTGAAAGCAAATATGTCGGATATGAATAAAGAATCAGGAGATTACTATCAGTTTTCCTGGTTCATGATTTTTAAAAAGGGACAGAACGGAAACCTTAAGTAATAGACCGAACAGTCTGACCGGCCTTAAATATTCAATAATCCCGGTTTTTATTTCATTCCTGGTAATCAGCTTTTAACCCTTACAATACTACAGTCTGCTATTTTTTAACCTTGATTGATCCTGCCCAGTAGCAAATAGTCTTGACGTCCTCTTTTGTCGGAATCGCATTGGGATTATTTGTCCTGAAGCGTTTTGGCGGCATCTTGTCTTTGCTGACAAACTTGCACATCTTTTTTGCTTTTGAAGCCTGCTTCTTTGGGGTATATTTATCCCATTCCGATAAATTAAGGAATGCCGTCGCCATTTTCATTCCGGATTCATTATGACAACCGGAACAAGAATTTTCGGTTATTTTTAGCACATCAGCTGGTATAGCTTTCTGAGTCATACCGAATTCTGGAGAAGATTGCACTGAAGCAGGTATGTTTATCAGTGCAGTTAATAAAACAACACCTGCTACTGCAGAAATAATCGTAATAATCTTTTTCATGTAAGTATTAATTATTTGGTAAATACGAAAACCAATCAGTTCATAACCTCAAAAGTGATCTTTGCATTGACCCGGAATTCAGTGATATTATTGTTCTCCACTAATGCGCTCATGTGATGAATGTAAACTGAGCGTATGCCTTTTAAAGTTTCCCCTGCAGTTTTAACAGCGATTGTAGTAGCATCCTCCCAGCTTTTAGGGGATGATGCCATGATTTCAATAACTTTAAGTACAGCCATGATGTAATAATTTTAAATTAGTTTTTCGAAATTTTGTAATTTAATAATACAGAACCTGTTATGCACATTAAATTTTAATAACTATTAATAATAATCCAAACCCAAAGGTCCAATCCTTTAATTCGAGAATCGTTACATATTTCCTGAAAAAGTTTACATTATTCACACATTCCCCGGGGTCTGTGACCTTCAATCTTAAGCTCTTAAATTGAGATGGGATAAGTCAGGCAAGCTAATAGGCCACAATCTCACTTAATAAAAAACAATAACTTTGTTAATAATAACCGATGCTTATCACTTAATTTTAAATGAATTATGAAGGCTGTCACAGTAAAAGAAATCAATCAGGAATTACTTAGCCTGACACCTAAAGAACTCCGGGACATTTGTCTCAGGTTGTCAAGATTCAAAAAAGAAAACAAGGAGTTATTAACATACCTGCTGTTTGAATCATCTGATGAGGCATCGTATATTGAAAGTGTGAAAAAGGAGATTGATCAGCAGTTTGAGCAGGTAAATAAGAAGAGTTTTTACTTTATTAAAAAGGGTCTTCGCAGGATTTTGCTTAACATCAGGAAGTATATCAGGTATTCACAGAATAAGAAAACTGAGATAGATTTACTTATCTATTATTGTACAAAACTGAAAAGATTTGCACCCTCCATTCAGAAAAATGTAGCACTCCGGAATCTTTATTTAAGACAGCTGGGAACAATCAGGGAAAAACTTGGCTCCCTCCATGAGGATTTGCAGTTTGATTATGGGTTGGAACTGAAAGAATTATAAAGTCATAGCCAAGGACTTTTCCTCTATTTAAAGATCCTGACAAATACAACTCCATGGAAAGGCACTTCAGCCTCAAATCCATCAGCAAACTCACCAAGATCGATCTGACGCCAAAGGTCCCTGACTTTATGTGAACCGGAAATATTCAGATCGGACCAGTTAAGTCTGATCTTTGTCAGGTTATTTTTATCACCCCAGTTAAATGATTCAACAAGTGATTTTCCACCGGTGCAAAATATCCCTGCCGCCATAGATCCATCTTCAAGAGGCCTTGCCCATATCTCAATTCCTGACTCCTGTCTTACCGGAAATGCCTGTCTGCCAAGCGGATCCTGATTTACTTCAAGCACCTCATCATTTGTCAGCAGGCTGAGTGTAAACTCATCCATCTGGCTCATATCGCATCCGATAAGCAGGGGTGAAGCCAGCAGGCTCCATAGGGTTATATGTGTATACTGTTCATCTGCCGTAAGCCGTGAAAGATGAAGACTTGGACCCCAGCCTACTTTGCCGACAACCAGCATATCCGGATCGTTCCAGTGTCCCGGGCCGGCATATGCTGATGCCTTATCCTGTGAAAATCCGATACGCGACATACTGCTCCATGTATCAGTAATATCACCGGTAGTTCTCCAGAGATTTCCTCCAATCTCTTCTCCCCATTTCCACACATCTCCCATGCCGTACTGGCAAAGACTGAAAACTATGTCCCGTCTGCTCCTGTTTAGCATCTCCCTCATCAGCTTATAAGGCTTCTGCATTCCTGCCAGATCGGGTTTTGGTTCAATCTGTCCATAGGAGCACCAGTCATATTTAATATAATCTACCCCCCATCTCTCCCATGTCTTTACATCCTGCATTTCATGTTTGTAGGAACCCAGATAACCACCGCAGGTTTGAGTGCCGGGAGATGAGTAAATACCGAGTTTTAATCCGTAAGCATGTATGTAATCGCCAACAGATTTCATGTCAGGAAACTTTTCATTTGCCAGCAGCTCACCATCGGCTTTCCTTGCAGGTGCTTCCCATCCGTCATCAATATTTATGTACGTCCACCCATGATCGGCAAGCCCCGAAATAACCATTGCGTCTCCTGCTGCTTTTACCTTTTCCTGGTCTACGCTCAAACCCCAGCAGTTCCACGAATTCCAACCGAGAGGAGGTGTAAGTGCCAATCCTGAACCCGTAATTATTTTAAGATTACTTTCAGTTGCGCCTAAACTGTTCTTAGCTGATATTTTAACAATATATTCCCCCTTTGCCGGGACGCTTCCCGAAATAACCTTTGTTTCGGAGTTGAAGGTTAAAGAAGGAGGAAGATCTTTAAGAGTCACCTCCACTGGTTTTTGCCCTGTCACCGCGACCCTGTAAATGAAAGGTTTTCCGGGAGTAGCTCCGGTTACCCTGGGGCCATTGATTCTGGGATTATCTGATACCTTCGGGGTAAGTATGTATGATGTATCATTTGTAAAACTGACCGGCACCGGAACCTCTCCCTTATAGGTAATGGCAGGTTCTATCCAGTCCGCATGGTCGTAATTAATGTTATCGCCCCCATCCGAAACGTAAAGAGCAAGTTTTCTGACATTCTTCAGGCTTACTTTCACCATCGAAACAGAATCACCCTTGTGGATCACCCCGCTCTGCCAGAGTATTTTTTTATCACCCAATACAAAAAACTCAATAGTTGCATCCTTGCCGCTTTCGTCATCCACCCCGGTGCCTGCACTGAACTCTGAAGCCTTTCCATCGAGGGCGATCATATATTTGCTTATTGCATGAGTACCGATACCTTTTTCAAATGTTTTACCGGCAACTTAAGAGGATTCCCATCAACACTTTTCCCTGTGTTTATTTTTCGCCATCCGGTTGTCATAGATGAAAGATCCATTTCGTCAACATTTATCCTTTTTACTTCAGTGCTGCACGAGAAAAGGATGATGGACATAGTCGAAAGAAAAAATAGTTTACTAGTCATTGCGGTAGGGTTTAAGAGTTAAGGAAATCATAGTCAGGTATTAATGCAGCTCCAAAGTTAACCAGAAAGAATGGGGTACAATTCAAGATTAAGGTAATAATGATGATCTTCAATTGTAAAAACCGGACGCCTTAACCATATCTGGTCTGTTAAATTGAATTATCATAAATAATTCTTTTATTTCTGCTCGGCAACAGCATTTTTTACAGCTTCCAGATGAAGGAATGACTCATGGTCATATACAGGTTTTAAGGAATCATATTTTTCGAGTAATTCAAGTGCTTCTTTATTTTTGCCCTGCTTATATAATCCCCAACCCTTACAACCTAAATAATTTAAGTTACCTGGGTCTGATTTCAATGCTCTTTCAACGAGTTCCAAACCTTCATCGACATTCCTGTCCTTATCGATCAGGAAATAAGCCAGATTATTCAGAATCCAGCCTTTCCCGGGTTCTAAGGAAAGTGCTTTCCGATAATATTCCTCTGCTTTATCCGGAATGCCTGCTTCAGAATAAAGAGTTGCCATACCCGAAGATCTATTTACCTCAGGGACTGAATTTTCTTTAAAATAATTAAATATTTTTCCAATATAATCATTTGCCGTAACAGTATCTCCCTCTGTTAATGACAGGATAGTATGATAATAGAAAAGATAAGGTTCATCGGGAAAATCTTGTTCTGCCTTTTTATATAGTTTTTTCTCTTTCTTATACATGCCAGTTTTATGGTATGAGTCAACAAGATATGTGTAATTAAAAACCCAATATGGCTTTGAGCCCCATTTCTTATATATTTCAAGTGCCTTTTCAAGTTCAGGTATTGCTTTGTCATATTGATATAGATCACAGTACCCTTTTCCTAAAGTGTATAAAGCAACCGGGTTCTGATCATCAAAATCAAGACGCTGCTTCGTATATTTGATCACTTCACGGGGTGTCTCAAAATATTCAGCATATACTCGGTTTGCATTTAGCTGTTGCTGCATCGACATCTGATCTCTTTTCTTATAGGCTTTGAGACACCATTTCTTTGCCTCATCAAATGAACCTTCATTTCCATACGCTAAGGAGATTGTCGTAATGGCGTCAAAAAAATTTGAGTCAATGGAGACTGCTTTAAAAAGCCAATTGCGTGCAGAGGGGAAATCCCTTTTTATAAAATCGTTTCTACCGTAAATGAAATACCTTAATGCCGCAGGTGAACCAGTAGTTAAATTATGCTCATAATAATAAGGCAAATCCTTTTTCAGTTCGGATATTATCAGAAAGTTCTTTATCATTACTGAAAGAGAATCAATTAAAGGAAGGATGTTCTCCGCTGTTCCATCCAATTGGAAAGATTTGAAGGACTCTTTTGATTTTGAGTCGATTATCTGTGCATTAACACGTATTGTTTTACCTACCTGATTTATATTACCATAGATAAATATCTTTGCCTCAAGTTTCTGAGAAATTGTACTTGCAACAGAAGGTGTGATAGAGGCATAATTAGTAAGACCTTTACTTTGCAAAAGATTGTTTATTGATTCTGTTTGACTTATTCTTAATTCGTCGGAATTGTTAGATAAAGATGTAATAAGATTGAATTGAATTCCATCTTGCCACACATTCCATATTGTATCATTGGTCATATTATGAAATGGCATTACAGCAACAGATATTCTCCCGTCTGAGGATTTTAGTTTATCCAGTTTGTCTCTTTTGAATATTTTCGGATAAGCAAGTATTGCAGCAATGATTAAAATTGCAAGAACAGCAACTAAAGACAGAAATTTGCTTTTAACTGCCTCAACAGGTTTCTCCGGCACTTCCACTTTCTTCCCTTTCTGAACTTCCTCCAATGGTTCTATTTGAAGAGACTTTTCTTTAAACGGTTCAGATACTTCTGCTTTTAATCCCAGAATAATTTCTTTGATTGCAAGAGCTACCTTATTTATCTGGTCACTATAAAAGGTTTTGTTAAGATTATCATGGGGATGGTCTTCATTGGCTTTGAGTGGTCTGCTTACACCTGTTGATGTCTTAAATACAAAGTCCAAAGCTCTCAATATGCTGCCAGTTTCTTTCTCAAACAATTTAATATCATCAGATTCTAAATCGTGTATTCGAATTGGAAGTATCCTGCTGGCGACATTACTGCTCCTAAGTTTGACGTCCTTCCCAAAACGATCCTGTTCAGCCATCTTGAGAAATGCCAGAAATTCATATTGCCATGCATAACTGTTCGGATCGCAATAAGTTTGGGAAAGTATTGGTATAAAAATCAGACATTTCAGTTTTCCTTCAAGGCTCTTGTCAACATTATGTGTCTCCTGAAGGCGGTCAGAAGGGTTTTCATCAAAGTATATTGAAATATCTTCTTTGAAAGTTGATTCCAACTCCCCTTTCAGATTTTCGACAAACTTAGTCACCCAACCGTCATGCTTGTTGTCTTTCTGTCGGTAGCTGATGAAGATGTCGTATTCGTATCCTGGAATGAAGCTTGCCATCAGAGGTTTATTTATTTCATTATCAAATTTAAACCAAAGTCAGGCTAAAAGCAAAAATTTGTTTGCACGGGCATGCCTGAGATTGAAGGCTTATTAAATAGATTGTTTTATGATAATGCAATAAAAAACAATCTGTCAATTGAGGTTTTCCTCAATATATTTTAGCAGCTTCTATTTATCAACAGGAAATGCCTCATGCTTTGGCAGTTTACGAGGATTGCCGCTGATCTCTTTCATGACCACATCAACAGCTTTCATCAGCTGTGTGTCATAACCCTCGGAGTACTTCTTTGAATCAATATCAATGATGATATCAGGCGTAACACCTTCATTTTCAATAATCCACTCGCCTTTTTCGTTGTAGATCCTGTAATCGGGTGCAGTTATTACACCTCCATCAATAAGCGGAATAAACATTGAAATACCAACAAGGCCTCCCCAGGTTCGTGTGCCTATGATTGGTCCCATTTTGTTCCACCTGAATTCATATGGCAGTTCATCTCCACCGGAGCCGGCATACCTGTTGGTAACCAGGGCCATGTGTGCTTCAACAGCCAGTAAGGGACTAGGCTGATCAGCTGACTGCCTGCGTGTCCAGTAACCATGTGGGTTTTTCAACAATCTCTCAAGGAATATTTCAGGATCAAGGCCGCCGCCGTTAAAGCGACCGTCAAGGATTAATCCCTCTTTCTTTGTCTGCGAGTAAAAATACTTTGGGAAATCAATTGCAGATCCGGTATATGTGTCGGGGAAGTAAATATAGCCTAGTTTCCCGTTGCTGGCCTTGTCAACTGTCAGACGGTTAGATTCAATCCAATCCATATAGCGTATATTGCTTTCACTGCTTACCGGTTCTGCAACTACTTCACGTGCTCCTGCGATGACTGGTTTTGAATTGACAGTAAGGGTAACCTGTTTACCTGCCAGTCCGGCAAAATAACTGTAAATTTCCTTATCAGCCTTTATTTCAACATTATTTACCTTCAGGATGTAATCACCTTCAGCAATGTTAATTCCCGGTTTTGAAAGCGGTGGCCAGGTTTCCCGAGACCAGTCCTTTTCACGATAAATCTTTTTAAACTGAAATAGGTTACTTTGCGGATCAACTTTATAATCGGCACCCAGCATGCCTACATTAACTGTTTCAGCTTTTCTTTTGCTATCACCGCTGTAAACATATGTATGTGACGTGTTCAGCTCCCCGATCATCTCACCAATAATGAAGGTCAGATCCTGGCGGCAGGAAGCCCTGTCAGCCAGTTTCCCATATTTCTGCCTTATGAAATTCCAATCCAGTCCATGCATATTAGGTTCGTAATAGTAATCACGCTCCATGCGCCAGGCTTCGTTGAAAATCTGCTTCCATTCCCTGAGCGGCTCATACCAGATTTTAAGCTCAGAGAGGTTAAAGGGCTTGCCTTCTCCTCCGGATGAAGGCATTATTGATACGCTCTTTTCTTTAAGGTAAATAATACTTTCACCATCATATGAAAGCTCATAATTGTCTATGTCTTCAATAACAGGAGTCTCTTTCTTATTATCAAAGCAGTAGGAGTAAAGAGTCATGGGACCATGCTCTCCCACTTCAAAACGGTTGAAATTACCTTCAGCGGAATTTAAATAATACAAGGTCGATTTATTGACTGACAGGTTCCTGTAGTTACCGCTTTTCAGAGGAAGAGCTTCAGTACGGTCTGCAATGCCCTGGAAATCTATATGCACAGTAACCGGTGAAACAGTTGCTGCCGATTCGCCGGCCAGGTTTTCTTCATCACTTTTAAAAGGAAGAATCGATTTCCCGTTTTTCCTGAGGGAAACAGCGTAAATACCTGCAACCTTCTGATAGACCATTTCCCATTCCATATCGCAAAACGTAGGATTGAAACGGCGGTTGGAAGTAAATATGATAAATTCTCCATCCTTTGTAAAGACCGGATTGAAATCATAGAACAATCCATTGCTTATGCAGTTTATGGCTTTTGTCTCGAGATTATATACGTATATCTGGTACACAAAAGCTTCATTCATTTTCGTGTATGCAACAAACCTGCTGTCAGGTGACCAGGAATAATCAAAAATAGATTTTACATCCAGAGAGACGTCAACATTCTCATATTCCTCCTTATCGATCCTGGTTATCACTTTGGTTGCGATATCAATATAGTACAGTGTAAGAGTCTGATCAGTATAGGCAATCTTCCTGCCGTCAGGCGACCACTTAAGAGTATGCCGGTAGCCATCTTTGCTTGAAGTCAGCTTTAATGCCTCCTCCTTGCCATCAGGCTTAACGATATATATTTCATATTCACCGGTTTTATCAGAAAGGTATGCTATCCACTTGCCATCAGGTGACCAGACGGCATCTTTATCCCTGGCGCCACAATTATTCGTAATGTTTCTCACTGGGCCATCGCCTGCAGGAACTGTAAAAACCTCACCCCTGGCTACAATCAAAGCTCTTTTACCGGCCGGGGAGATGTCAATCCGGTTTATATCCTTGCTGACATCCTTCATAAATGGGCGGGTTTCTTCCATATCGGCCAAAATCTGAACAGGGATCTTTTTTGATTCTTTTGAAGCCAGGTCCAGCATCCAGATATCTCCGCCAAGCTCGTACACGATCTTATTGCTTCCATCACAAGGGTGCTGTACATCATATTCAGTATGCCTTGTTATCTGTTCTATCTTTCCGCTATTTGTATCGTAACCATAGATATTAAGCACCCTGTCTCTATCAGAGCTGAAATAGATTTTATCGCCAATCCACATTGGTATTCTGTCTGACCCTAAATAATTAGTAATGTTTTTTTCCTCATTAGTTTTAAGATCATAGACAAAAATCTCCTGTGCTCTGCCTCCCGTGTAGCGTTTCCATGTGGCATTATCCTGGTTATCTTTATTGTATGCTATTTTTGAACCGTCGGGAGAAAAACTTCCGCGTGCAGCATCATACATTATCATTTCTTCGAGGCCTGTTCCGTCAGGTGATACAAGAAACATTTTTAGAAAACGTGAGGAACTGTTCCGTCCGGAGGTGAACATTATTTTGTTTCTGGTATTATTCCATCCTATCACTTCGTCAGTACCGGGGTGAAAAGTCAGTCTTTTTATATCTCCGCCGTTTACATTCATGACGTAAACATCTGAATTTCCATCATATTCGCCGGTAAAAGCAATAAGTTTTCCATCAGGGGAGAATTTTGGATAATTTTCACGTCCATCGTTGAATGTCAGACGGGTAGCGACACCCCCTTCAACCGGAACTTTCCAGATATCGCCGCCACTTACAAAAACAATGATGCCTTCATGAATATCAGGATATTGCATCATTGGATTTTGCGCAGAAAGTAACATTCCGGTAAAAAGAAAGATCAAAAAATCAGATGCCCTGAAAAAGGTTTTTACTTTTCTTAAGGAATTTTTATAATTTTTCATGTGAGATAAGTTTTTAATTTAATACTTATACGGTCAGATATGTCAGATTCATTGGTCGGAGACTCATAAGCAAATAAATACACTTTGAGAATTCATTCTGCTTTATCAAATTTACATTTTAATCATACAAAAGGCAATTTTATTTATTTTGTTTTACATGCTTTTAACTGAATGGAATGAAAAAGCCGGACGTCCTGACCACATCTGGCCGGTCCAGTTGCAATTATCATAAATATTTTATCAACAAGCACTTAATTCCGTCTGGGGATGGTCAATTTACCCCGGCGAAAAGTGATCAGAGCCACTGGCTTTTCCAGATAACAGGGAGTTAAATCTGGATTAGGGTGGTCAATTTGATCCGGTCCATTATGGCCAGGATCTATTGGTTTTGTATTTATCTTCTCATATATACCAGACTTTTCTACTACAAGCAGTCAAAGATCAAACTAGAAAACTTGACGGAACATCCCTGAGCCGGACAATATCACAAATCTTTTCTGACACTTTCCATCCATTCTGGCATACAACCTGGCACGAAGAACAATCATCGCAAACCATATGAGGAAGCTCCAAAGATTTCAGCAGGCTGTGAGCGAGAACTGGTTGTCGATAACCGTATACATACATATATGCCCTCATCAAATCAGGAATCGGCAGTTTGGCATTGCACTGCTGAATACACTGACCGCAACCCTGGCAGAAAAAGCCAGAGTAAGATTGCTCTCTTTTCAAGTCGTTCATTTCAGCATCAGTAAGGTTTAGATCTTCCATAACCGAAAGGTCAATATTCATCTCCTCAAAGTTGCTGAAGCCGGGTACTGTTGCATGAACATTTGTATCTTGCAGGACCCATTTCAATGAAGCGCCTGGATTTATTGGTTTCTGTCCTTCTTCAATATCTCCCCTTATCACCTTTATTGCAACAACTCCCAATCCTGCTTTGGCTGCATTGGCAATAGCTTCTTTGACCTGGAGCAGATTTATTTGTCGGGGATTGTATGAAGCCATAATAACCTCATAAAATTTTGAATCAGTAGCGGCTTGAACAGCTTCTGGTACATTGCTATGACTGGTCATACCTAAGAATCGTGCTTTCCCAGCTTTTTTTGCCTTTTCCATGGCTTTCATGACAGGTTCATAAAAGGCTGATTCTCTGCGGGAGACCATATGGTGGTACAGGATATCCACATAGTCCATTTTTAAACGCTTCAGGGCTGCATCAAGGTTCTCAGTAAATTCTTTCTCAGTAGCTGTTTTTTCGTAGAGGCCCGTCTTGTAATCCTGGGGGAGGTGGATCTTAGTGCCATAGATAAATGAATTCCGAGGCCGTCCCTTGAGAACCTCTCCGATCATTTCCTCATTCCGTATTTGCTGCGGCTGGCCAGCGGTGGAGTCGAAGAGAGTTATTCCGGCATCAAGTGCTGCTTTCATCAAAGCAGGGCTACCAGAGGTCAAAATTCCCATTCCGATCACAGGCACCTTAATACCAGTCTTTCCAAGAGTGCGGTAGACTAATTTTCTTGGAAGATCATTTTTCTGATACTCAATAGTAGTTGCAAACTTTTTGTATCCAAATAATCCGGCTCCCAAAACTCCAATTGAAGTATTTCTAAGAAACCGTCTGCGGTTAAGTTTCTTATTCATTATGGTTAGGTTTTGTTATTAATTACAGCAAGTTACAAGTTGGTGGTGCAAAAGTCAAATTAAAATTTAAAATCCGTCCTTCTTTGAACACTTCAGAAGAAGGTCTGAGAACTTATAACATATATTTGGAGACAACAAGGATTTAAATCTGGATTTGGATAGTCCTTTTGATCTGGCTTATTATTGACAAGATCAGTGGCTTTAATTAATCGACTTGTTAAAATATAATTGTCTTTGGCATAAACAAGGTGTAACTTTGATATAACATTCATTAATAAGAAATTAAATTAAAACTTAAAGTATGAGAAAAATTACTGCATTTTTTTTCACTTGCATCATTCTAATCGGATGCACTTCCACTCCGAAAGTGGATATGGTTGCTGAAGCAGAAGCAATTCGCAACATTGAAAATCAGTGGACAGTCGCACTTCAGAATAAGGACATTGACAAAGTTATGAGTATATATTCTCCTGAGGGTGTTGTTATGAAACCCAATAATTCTATTTATGTCGGATTTCAAAGTATCCGAAAACAAGTTGAATCGGATTTTGCAGATACTTCAATGCTTTGGAATACTACTTCAACTACAATCGACATCATAGAAGTTTCCGCATCAGGAGACATTGGGTACGCCAGAGGTATTAACCGAGGTAAAATGAAAACACTAACTGGAATTGTAGAAAGTTCAGAGAAATGGATTGATATCTATAAAAAGATTGACGGGCAATGGAAGTGTATTGTTAGCATCTGGAACAGTAACAATCCATTGGAAGGTAAATAGTCTGATGAATTAAATGCCTGCAGTCGGAATAAGATTTAAAACTCGCTTATTATAATTTTAGCCATTTACCAAAATCCAATCAAATGAATGCAATTTGTTTGACCACAATGATTACTGTTCTGTTATTCTGTACAGATGGGATACAAGCACAGACAACACAGAAAGATCTCCCCAAAGCAGGGTCAGAATATAATGTCCTGGATGCATGGTCAGGAATCTGGAACGTTCAAGGAGAAGTACGAGACAGTATATCTGCATCCTGGTATCATGTAGATTGGACTCTTACAGGCAAAAGGATTTTAAATGGTTATGCACTTGAAATTATACACCAGTGGAAAACCAAAGACTTTACACAAAATGGAGTTGAGATAACAGGCTATGACCCTATAAAAAAAATATGTATGACGCATATTTTTTATGATGATGGAACATGGTTAAACTCAACACCAACATTTACAGATAGGAGAACTTGCATAGAAGATGGAGCAACGTATTATCCAAATGGGAAAGTTGAAGTTTCACGATGGATATGGAATTTTAGTGATGACTGGATGTCCTTTGTTGTTGTAGGTGAAAATTTGAAGGATAATAACTGGTGGAAAGCATTTGAAGGGAAAGGAACTAAAAGCAAATAAAGTAATTAAACCGTTAAATGGAATGTTCTAATATGTTAAGATACAAATAATTAACTATTTAATAACCTCATCAATATATGTCAGATGTAGTAGTAATAAATTATGAGATGGATTCTATTATGTCTCCAATTCCCACTATTTTAGTTTTTTAAACAACATCTTTTAGTGTGTCATAACTCCCTACATATGTTTACCTTTAGTAGACATATAAACGATTCACCAGCCCTACACTTTCTTCAAAATACAATTCAACAAATTCAAAATATCACATGAAAGTGATTGTCTTTACAAAATACGGAACACCTGATGTTCTTGAATTAAAAGAGATAGACAAACCTATACTAAAGGAAGATGAGGTCCTGATAAAAGTTTATGCGGCATCAATAAATGATTGGGACCTGGGTCTCCTTCAAGGTGATCCCATAAATCGCCTCCTCAACGGTCTTCTTAAGCCGAAAATAAAAATACTAGGCTCCGACATAGCAGGACGAATTGAAGGAGTTGGCAAAAATGTAAAGAAGTTTCAGCCCGGGGATGAAGTGTACGGGGATCTAAGCGGCAGATGGGGAGGCTTCGCTGAATATGCTTGTGCCCGTGAAAATGAATTGGCCTTAAAGCCGGTCAGTATGAGCTTCGAGGAAGCAGCGGCAATACCTCAAGCGGCAATGCTGGCGATACAGGGTCTTCGTGATAAAGGGCAAATTCATTCAGGACAGAAACTCTTAATTAATGGTGCGGGTGGAGGTGTAGGTACCTTTGCTGTACAGATTGCCAAATTATATGGAGTTGAAGTGACTGGTGTTGACAGCTCGGGGAAATTGGACATGATGCGCTCAATTGGCTTTGATCATGTTATTAATTATAAACAAGAAGATTTCACTAAAAACGGGAAGAGTTATGATTTGATTCTTGATGTTAAGACGAATCGTTCGATATTTGATTATATCCGTGTATTAAGTCGCAATGGAATTTATGTCACGGTTGGGGGTTCCTTGGTCCGGCTTCTCCAGGCTTTGTTCCTGGGGCCATGGATTTCGATGATCAGTAAAAAGAATATACGTATCGTTGGCCTAAAGCAAAACAAGGATTTAGCTTATATGAATAAGATTTTCGAAGCTGGTAAAGTTAAACCCGTTATAGATGGACCCTACAAGTTAGATGAAGTTCCTAAAGCATTCAGGCATTTTGGTGAAGGAACCCACAAGGGAAAAGTAGTTATTACTATGGAACATAATTACAAACTTTAATTGATGTAAATAACAACTTCCTGTCAGGTAGAGGAAGTTATAAAATCCGTCCTTCTCTGACCACTTCAAAAGAGAGTCAGATAAGGTATAACATACATAGGTAAGCAACGAGAATTTAACTCGGATTTTTAGTGGTCAATTTGTTCTGGCCAGAAGTGGTAAATGGTACTGGCTTTACTATTCTCTGGATTCAATTATTCTTTTGGTTGGCAACAGCCTTTTTTGCTGCTTCAAGATGAAGAAATGCTTCGTGGTTATATATGGCTTTCTCCCTTCTTAAATCCCAGCTTCTTTGAAGAATATCTTTTGCCTCTTTAAACTTCCCCAGCTTAAATAATCCCCAGCCTTTGCAATCCAAATAACTGTAATCATCAGGATTTGATTCCAGTGCCTTATCAACTAGTTCCAAACCCTCATTGATGTTCCGATCCTCATCGATCAGGAAATAAGCAAGAGCACTTAGCCTTATGGAATTTTCAGGTTCTAAGGAGAGTGCCTGTCGATAATATCCCTCTGCTTTATCAAGAACTCCTGCCTCAGAATAAATATGAGCCAGATTTGAGGTTAAAGCAGACTCAGATGCTGAATTCTCTTTACGGATAGATTTAAATTTCTCAATATACCGATTTGCCTCAACTGTATCTCCTTCAGTTAATGCCAGGATAGCTTGCCTGTAGATCAGAGCAGGGGCATCGGGAAAATCAATTTCTGCTTTTTTGTATAGCTTTTTCTCCTTTCTATACTGATTAGTTTTATGATATGCTAATCCTAGCGCAGTATAGTTATAAATCCATAATGGTTTTAAATTCCATTTTTTATAGAATTCAAGTGCTTTTACAAACTCAGGAATTGCTTTATCATATTGAGACAAAGCAATGTTATGGCGCCCGAAACTGTAAGAAAGATGTCCTTGGGAGATAGTATTTTCTGGAAGTTGTTTTAAGTATCTTATTGATTCATTTGGGGTTTCAAAATTATCGGAATATAGCCAATCTATCCAAATCTGTAATTGAAGAGGAACCTGATTCTTTTTTTTATAAAGTTTGAGACACACTTCTTTTGCCTTCTCATATAAACCCTGACTATAATAACCATAAGATAGCTGTAAGATAGCCCAGACAAAATTTGAGTCAATGGATGTTGCCTGGGACAAATAGTTCACTTCTGTGGGAAAATCACCTTTCATCCATGCTTTTACTCCGTATAAATAATTTAAATACGCATCAGGAAAGCTGGTGGATGCAAGAGATTGAAAATCGAAAGGGACCTCTTTCATCAATTTGGATATTATCAGATATTTTTTTATCGACTTTCCTAACGAATCTATGAGAGGAAGGATTAGTTCCTCCCCTGAAGGTCCTATTTCAAAAGTTTTATATATCTCCTCTGTTTTTGAGTTAATTAATTGTGTATTAATAAAAATAGTTGATCCTTCCTGTTTAATACTTCCGCATATAAATACATCTATGCCGAGTTTGCGGGAGATTGCCTGATAACTTTTAAATCCCTTGCTCTTTACAATGTCATTAATTGTTTGAATTGGAATAATTCTTAATTCTTCTGAATATGCAAGAGAATTGATTAAATTATCCTGAGTCCAATCCAGCCAGATATTTTTTGTTGTATCTTTGATTAAATTCTGAAATGGCATTACCGCAACAGTAACTTTCTCTCCTGATGATCTCAGTTTTTCCAGAGTATTCTTCTTGAATATTTTTGGATAGCCGAATATTGTAGCAATAACTAATAAAAGTGCTAATATGATACCTCCTGTAAGTATTTTTCTATTTGGTAATTTGCCAGGTTTCTCCTTTACTTCCTTTATTTCTTCTTTGACCTTCTCCGATGGCTCTCTGAACTGAATCTTTTCTTTAACCGGTTCTACTGGTTCTATTTTCAACCCTGAGATAATCTCTTTTATAGCATTACCGACTTTATTTATCTGGTTTCGGTACTTGGTCTTGTTTAAGTTTATCTTTTCATCATCATCAGGCTTGAGTGGTCTATTTACTCCCAGCTCTGCATAAATAAACTCAACACCACGAAGCACTCCTCCCAGAACTGATTCACATAGTTTAATATCTGCAGCATCCAGATCATAAATACAAATCGGCAGTACCCTGCTTGCCACATTTCCATTGGTTAATTTTACCTTCAATCCAAACTGATCCTGTGATGCCTGTTTAACAAATGCTTTAAACTCGTGTTCCCATGCAAATGATTTTGGATCGCAATAAGTGCGAGAGATTATAGGAATAAAGACTAGACACTTCAGCTTCTCCTTAAGTGAAGCACCTACATCATGAGTCTCCAGAAGCCCATCATGAGGATTAATGTCAAAATAAACACTTATCTCTTCCTTGAAGGTGGATTCGAGTTCCGTCTTCAGAGCTTCAACAAACTCACTCACCCACCTGTCGCCTTTGTTGTCTTTCTGGCGGTAACTGATGAAGATGTCGTATTCATAACCTGGAATAAGGCTTGCCATATCATTATTTACTTATTTTTTTGATATTCCGATAATCCCATTTTCTCTATAATCGCCTGGAATCTTAATTCTGAACGCAGGTTGTCAAAATCCGGATTATTGTTGATTCTGGGAATATCAGAAGACTTTTGTTCAAACGCTCTTTCCAACCAGCCGAATGCCTCTTCTCTTTTATCCATTATCGCATAACATCTTGCTATTGACAGACATGAAGGTTTGGGATCTTTTAGCTGCAACTCAATCCACCAGATCAAAAGACCATTCATCCCTGACTTATTGTACACATCTTTTACAATATTTGTATATATTACTGTCGATGTATCAATTTGTATAATCTTCTGAAGCTCCTCAACAGCTTTTAAATCTTCACCCGTTTTTAAATAAATAGGGAGACAACTCCATTCAGTTGAAGTAAAATCAGTACCAAGTTCCTCTGCTTTTAGGTATTCATTCAAAGATTCTTTGAATTTACCCTGGTTATAATAGTAAAGTGAACTAAACCAGTGCGCCAATGGTGAGGTTGGATCAAGTTCCAGAGCAAGATTAATTTGTAAACGAGCTTCATCATCTTGTCTGAGAATATCCAAAACGTTAGAGTAGTAATGATGAGCAATTGCATAATTTGGATTTAACTTAGTGGCAAGAATTAATTCTTTCCGTGCCTGCTCCCAGTTCCATTCATTCCAGCAGAACAGAGCTCCCAGTGTGGCATGAGCTTCTGCAAGATTTTGATCCATTTCAAGTGCCTGTATTGCTAATTTCTTTGCCATGGCATATCCTTCCGCCATTGGACAATATCCATTCCATGCCTGGACAAAATAAGCGTCCGCTAATCCGGCATAGGCTAATGCATAATCTGGATCCTCTGCAATTGACTTTTTAAATAATTCAACGCTTACATTAAGGCCTTCCTCTGATCTTTTTAAGTCCATGTAAAAGCGTCCCTGTAAATATAGATTATATGCTTCCGGATTCTTTGTCTGACTTTTTCCTTTCAGTTCCTCTTTTTCAGGGGAAAGTACGGTTTCCAGGCCCTCTGCTATTCCCTGTGCAATATCACTTTGGATCTCAAATATGTCTTTCCATTCTCTATCATATATATCCGACCAGATATGGCCTTCATTAAGGACACGAATCAATTGAACAGTAATTCGCATTTTGTTTCCCTGCCGCTGAACACTTCCTTCGATAACATATTCTACACCTAATTCTGTTCCAATTTCTGAAATAGATTTTTGTCCTTCCCTGTACTTTAAAGTAGATGTTCTGCTCAGTACCCTTAAATTGGATATTTTTGATAGTTGGGTAATAATTACATCAGTAATTCCATCACTAAACCAAACCTGGTCTTTATCACTACTTAGATTTTCAAATGGAAGAACAGCAATCGATTTTTCAGTTGTTTTAGAGGGTTTTATAAGCTTGGGAATAAAGAAATAACCCAGCACTATTAAAGTCATCACTAATAATGATCCCATAAGGATCTTTGCTTTTATATTTATTAGCTTGTCAGGTTTTGCTTTAGCAATCTTCTCCAGGACATCTGCATCTTGTGGAACGGACTTCTTTAATGCATAAATAATTTCCTTGGCAGCATTTGCTACCTTATTGATCTGATCACGATAATAAGTCTTATTCAGGTTATCCTGTGGATGATCTTCATTAGCTCTTAATGGTCTATTCACTCCTGCTGACTTATAAATGAACTCTATAGATCGAAGAACTCCTCCTAATTCGTTTTCAAGAATGGTTTTATCTTCTGTATCAAGATCATGAATTTTAACCGGTAATATCCTGCTGGCTACATTCCCACTGCTTAACCTTATATCCCTTCCAAATTTATCTTCTTTTACCAGTTTATTAAAGGCACAAAATTCATGCTGCCATGCGAAACTCTTTAAGTCACAGTAAGTGGTTGAGATTATTGGAATAAAGATTAAGCATTTTAGCTTTTCCTCAAGTGATCGGTCTACAGAATGGGTCTCAAGTAAACCGTCATGCGGATTGATGTCAAAATAGGTAATTATATCTTCTTTGAAAGTCGCTTCCAGCTCACGTTGCAGATTTTCAACAAACTCTGTTACCCACCCATCATATTTATTGTCTTTCTGGCGGTAACTGATAAAAATGTCGTATTTGTAACCTGAGATGAGGCTTGCCATTTTCTATTTATTTGTCAGATGGTTTACTGGACCAAAATATTTGTCAAGCCAGTTCAGTGTTTCCTTGATCAGTTCACTCTTCGGCACAAAATGGCCTGTTTCGTAAAGACAAAGGCGTTTGTCCTTCTCAGGAGTTCCCAGGAGTTCAAAGTAAGGTTTGATGTTGGTTTCAAAAGGTCTGAATGCGTCATATTTCCCATTAAACATTAAAACCGGGATCCTAATCCTTGGTATATAATTAATTTGATCTGCTTCAGGATATGCTCTCCCGGAGAATCCTCCAACGATTAAAATATTCACTTTTAATCGTTCTTCTACTGCCGGAGCAATTCCACCTACTTCACCTCCCCAGCTCCATCCGATAAATCCGATTTTATCTGCATCGATATCTTTACGGATTTTCAGGTAATCGATTGACCTTCTGATATCTTTTATCCACGCTATCAGCCAATCTGTGTATTGATGAGTATAATTTGCATCGCTCATCTCAGAAGTCAGACCATCATTTCTTTCAAAGGTCCCTTTATACACGGGATACATTACAGCCCGGCCACTTTTTAGAATAAAATCTATGAAATACTTTGTGCTGTTGACCTGTTTTCTCTCCCAGGTGGCATGTATGCCGGGGAAATATATCATTGTCTGAAAAGGAGGAGAAGCATTCCTTGGTAAATACAGATACGCGATCACCCTTTCGTTTCCATAAGCAGCATTAAAACTAACTTTCTCAGTTATCCAATCATCAGCACTCTCATCTCTTTCTTCAGTAATGGTTTCTAAATCAGTGCTATCGTAAAGGAACTGGGTTTTATAGATATCAAATACGCTTTCCGGAACCGGGATTTCCTTAGAATAATCTCTCCCTTCCCCAAGATTAATCAGCCGGAATGCACTCTCGGGAATCTTTTCCCGGTCAATATACCTGGCACACCTGAAGCCGTTTTCTGGTGACCGGTCAAAAGCCGGAAGCTGACTCCATGAGTAATATAAGTAACTTGCATCATTCCACGCACCACCGCTTATGATCTTTCCCTCATTTGTCCTGTTACTGCACCACTCCCTGACATTCCCTGCCATATCAGAAGTTCCGAAAATGCT
>Ga0209450_10000150_pt1 | contig 38619 bp, 35 predicted proteins | sample FrelakmetLWP11LW_FD_187149 | JGI IMG/M metagenome (GOLD analysis project Ga0209450, IMG submission 187149) | Freshwater lake sediment microbial communities from the University of Notre Dame, USA, for methane emissions studies - LWP11 LW (SPAdes)... | ecosystem: Environmental > Aquatic >...
GAAAGATTAACAGCAGACGTTGTTTTTCCTACCCCCCCTTTAGGTATGCAGATACTTATAACCTTACCCACTGAATTCTGCTTTAAGTTCCAGAATATTGTTTAGATTTGCAGATAATTTGTCACCCTTCATTAGTTTACCTACACCTTCCGGAGTTCCTGTAAAAATCAAATCACCTTTATTCAGTCCGAATATATGAGATATGTAAGAAACTAGATTCCTGAATCCGAATAACATATCACTCGTATTTCCTTTTTGTCGTATCTCATTATTGATTTTCAGATAGAAATCCATGTTTTCAGGTGCGGAGATATTTTCTTTAAGAATTATGTTACTTATTGGAGCCGATGTCAGAAAACCCTTTGAAGTTAACCAGGGTAGCCCCGTCGACTTTGCTTCTGACTGAATATCTCTTAAAGTAAGGTCAATTCCTATCGCATACCCTAATATATATTCATCAGCTTCATCTTCGGTAATATTTATTCCGTCTTTTCCTATTGCTGCGATTACTTCGGTTTCAAAATGTAATTCCCGTCCTATCTTTTTGCCTTTGTATGATGGGATACTGATAGAAACATTATTATCACTAATTGAAGTATTTGGTTTCATGAATACTACAGGCAAATCATTAGCATCTGTACCGCCCATTTCCTTAATATGGTCAATATAATTTTTACCAATGCAGTAAACATTATTAACCTTAAACTGTTCATTGGAACCCTGAATTTGAATATATTTCAGCATCTCAAAGGAAAGTGAACTGTATTTGATTATTATTGATAACAGCGACCGGCTTGCACATCATATCATGTTTTTTAAATGGAGTATTTCTGCTTTTTGTTTTCAGGTTCTTCAATCTCATTTTCCATCTCTTTTTTAAATCAAGCAATGTCATGTTCGCCGGCTCCCCTTCTGCAAAGCTAATTCTTGGGAGGTTTAGAATTTTTCTGGGGTTGTCAGACATTTTTTCAATCATCTTTTCAAAAGTCAGGAACCCCTTGTCGACAAGGTAATTATATGTCAATCCAACGCATGTCTCCAGGCCAATGATACCGAAAGGAGCATCGGAAATTGAAGCTGACTTCTCTTTAAGAGTATGCGGTGCATGATCTGTACATATGACATCAATTGTATCATCCTGAATACCTTCTATAATTCGCATAACATCCTGCTTCGTTCTTAATGGCGGATTCATTTTAGCGTTTGTTCCCTCCAGGAGTATGAATTCATCTGTAAGAATGAAATGATGAGGACAAACCTCAGCAGTTATTACATTTTTTCTCGACTTTTTTGCTTTTCGAAGAATGTCAATCGAATCTCCGCAGGAAACATGCTGCAAATGATATCTTGAGTTCGGGATTTTCTTCACATGTCTTAAATCATCTTTAAGTGTCTTAACTTCGCTTTCATAAGGTATTCCTGCTACACCCAGTTTCTTTGAAATTCTGCCTTCATGAATAACACCGTTTAATCCGGAATTTTCCGCGTGTTGTAAAAAAGGAATTAGTGTCCTTGCTGAAAATTCGAGCACATCTTTTAGTATTTTTATATTGGATACGGGGCTGCCGTCGTCTGTAACTGCTAATCCGCCGTTTTTGAAAAGTGAATTCAAATCTGCAGTTTCGTCTCCTATGCGCCCTTCAGATGCGCAAAATGATGAATATATATCAATTATATTACCCCTTGCTTTCCTGCATATATACTTAAGCGTTTTAGAATTATCAACAGGTGGTCTTGTATTCGGCATGCACAATACACCGGTAAAACCTCCATTAGCAGCTGATAATGCACCCGTATGCAAATCTTCTTTTTCTGTCTGTCCCGGGTCTCTGAAATGTACATGCATATCGAATAACCCGGGAACTAGAGTGTATTTTTTGCAATCAATCTTTTTTATATCTGCTTTTGAAGAACCTGAAGTATTTCCTATTTTCTCAATAATACCATTTATTATAAGTACATCAAAAACCCCTTTGATGTTATCTTTAGGGGAAAAAATAAATATATCTTTTAATAATAAATTCAATACATTTCATTCATTTATAAAAAGTGGGCAATACTGGATTCGAACCAGTGACCTCATCCGTGTGAAGGATGCGCGCTAACCAGCTGTGCCAATTGCCCTACATTAAATTTAAATATTGTCAGCCAATAAGAAAATTCCATAAAATAGCGTCAAGTATGAGTATCATCGCAGCACAAATAACAAAAGATTTGATTGTAGATAAACCTACCCCTTCAGCTCCTCCTGAAGTTTCAAATCCTACAAAACAACCGATTGACGAAATAGCAAAACCGAAAAACAATGCTTTGACGAAGCCCGCATTTACGTCCTTTATTTCAAATGTCTTTCGGAAACCGCTTAGAAAAACTCCGCCTGGTATATCCAGAAATACAACAGATACAAAATATGAACCGAATATTGCAACAGCGCTGGCATAAATTACAAGAACAGGAAGCATTATAGTTGCAGCAACAACCCTTGGTGTAGCAAGATATCTAATAGGATTAATTGCCATAGCTTCAAGTGCATCAATTTGCTCTGTAACCCGCATTGTTCCTATTTCAGCGCTTATAGATGCTCCAATCCTTCCTGCAAGTACGATAGCTGTTAATACAGGACCGAGTTCTATGATTATGGCTTTCGGTGTTGCCGAACCTAAAATGCTGATGGGAACCAGTCCCAACATCTGATATGCAACCTGCCAAGCCGATACTGCACCTGTAAACAAACCAATAATCGATATAAGCACCAGTGAGTTTACTCCAATATGAACCATCTGGTCTAATATTAGTTTGCGGTCAGTGAAAACACGCGGTAAAAACCTTAACACACCCTTTACAAGGATATAGTAATTTTCTAAATCCTTAAAAAAAATGAATATTTTCTTTAAAATTAATTTTATCAAAATATTATGCGTTTAATCTCTGCACTTTTACCTGCAGCAATCTGTTGCCTGACTTTTTTGTAATTGTAAATACAAGACCTTTGTAATCAATTCTCTCGTAAATTTCCGGGACATGTCCTGTTACTTTTTGGAGAAAACCACTCAATGTATGATAGTCGTCATTATCAACAGGGATATCAGTATTAAACTTTACGTTAAAATCTGAAATACCTATCAACGGATCAACAAGATATATTCCCAGTTTGTCCTTCTGAACATCCCTTGTTTCTATATCGTATTCATCCTCGATTTCTCCTACTATCTCCTCCATAATATCTTCAAGGGTTACTAAACCTTCGACGTTACCGTGTTCATTAACAACGATACCCATGTGCAAATGCTTTTTCTGAAAATCCTTCAGTATTTCCCCAATTTGCTTTATCTCAGGGACAAAATACGCAGGCCTCAGAATATCTGAAAGGACTATAAGTTCTCTGTGTTCTGTTGCACTTATAAAATCTTTCGAATATACAATTCCGATAATATTATCAATAGAATCCTTATAAACAGGAATTCTTGAGAAACCTTCTTCTATCACAGTCTGTACAATTGTTTCACGGCTTTCATAGATATTTAAAGCAATTATATTGTTTCTCGGCACCATAATATCTCTTGCCAGTTTATCATTGAAATCAAAAATCTTTTCAATTAACTGGTGTTCAGTCGAATCTATTATTCCGCTTTTTCTGCCCTCTGAAATCAAATACCTTATTTCTTCTTCCGAACCGATAATATCGTCCTTAGTAACCGTTTTTAAACCCAGTAATTTTATAAGACTGTTCGCGGAAAAATTTATAGCCAGAATTAAAGGTTTGAATATTGTATAGAAAATTTTCAAGGGTAAAGATAACCAAACTGACACTTGCATAGGATATTGTATTGCAATCATTTTTGGTGCCTGCTCACTGAAAGCAACGGTTACAAACGTAATTAAAATCACTCCGATTATTGATGCAAGTGTACTGGAAACATTTGCTCCTAAACCCATGTAATCAAAAAGAGGATGAAAAAATCTCCCGAAAGTATCCTCACCGATAACACCCAGCAGAATATTTACAAATGTTATACCGACCTGTGCAGTAGAAACATACTTGTCAATATTATCCTTCAGATGAAGTAAGTTTCTTTTACTGATGGATTCCTTATCACCAAAAGCTGTTTCAACTTCGGATTTTCTGACTTTGACAATTGCAAATTCAATTGCAACGAAAAACCCGTTTAAAAAAAGAAGTAAGCCGACAAATAATATGTCAAAAAGGACTGATTTCAATTGTCAGTTATCTGTTCTTTTTCAAAAAATTAAGCCGATCATGCAGTTTGTTCTTAGGCATTAAGAGTTTATCCTTGCCGAATATTGCTTCTTCCTGTGATTTGAAAACCAATTCAAACTGGTCACTCATCACAATTGCCTCTTCCGGACAAACCTCTTCACAAAAACCACAGAATATACACCTTAGCATATTAATTTCGAATTTTTCCGGATATCTTTCCTTTTCAAGTTCGGTTTCATTTGACTGGACTTCAATAGCGAGCGCAGGACATACCCTTGAACACAAACCGCATGCAACACATCTTTCGGTTCCGTTTTCTTCCTGTACCAATACAGGCCTCCCCCTGAAACTATCGGGAGTTTCCCACTTTTCTTCAGGATATTGACGCGTGAATTTTGGTTTGGCAATTTGCTTGAGAGTCAGCATCATACCTTTTGCGATTACGGGTATGTAACTTTTTTCAAATAAATTCAGATCTTTATTCTTAATGTAATCCATTTCTGCAAATATTATTCTTAAACCCTGTCAGATATACAAATATTATTTCATCAATATCATCTTCTTGCTGGCGACAAAATTATCCGTACGAATTACATAATAGTATACCCCGGACGATAAATTATAATTTTTTGTGTCAAAGTCGTATGTATATGAACCGGCTTCCAGTTTCTCTGAATTAATTAATCTGGCGACTTCGTTTCCGAGAATATCATATACCTTAAGTGATACATTTTCTCTTACAGGTAAGGAAAAATTAATTTTAGTTGAAGGATTGAAAGGATTGGGATAATTCTGCTCAAGCAGATATCCTTCAACAACACTGGAATTTTTCTTAATTCCTACTGGTCCAAGATGAACCTTGAAAGTGTCAATTTTAAAATTTGAAGGGTTGTTGTTTACCCATACTTTAATAACCATAGTGCCTGTTCCTATTGTTTGGCCTGTCACATCTAGATAAAATGTATCTGTTAGGCCGGCTCCTAATGTAATTGAAGGTGCAGGGGGCGGTGGAGGAACAGTATCCAGTATCGGGGAATAACAATTCACCCCTGCGCACATGCTTGAAGTCCAGGTCGGTGGGAGATTATTTACTATTCTTGCAAACTTGAAGTTTAAGTTTGTGCTGCCTGTGTTTTTGTATATTGCCTTTGTTGCTGTTAGTGCGGAAATGCCTGTATCACCATTCACAACAGCAGGTGATATCCTGTAAAAATCAAAAGTTTGAGTATTACCAACTTTTAAAAATAATAATACTAATATTAGAGTGTATAATGCTTTTTTCATGCTTTTTTTATCTAAATTATTTTAAATTCATTCGAATATATTAAAAGTAAAATTGAAATAATATGTATAAAAATAAAGTAATTATACAATATTTATTCAATAATTCATTTATAAATTATACAGTTAAATTAAATTCTTTTATTTGTTATTTTAACAGGTGTTTGAATTTCATATAAATTTGAAGTTTTGACTAAAATCGGCATAATATTAGGTTCAGGCCTGAAAGATTTTCACAGGGAAATTAAGAATCCGAAGGTAATTTATCGTGAACCGGGAGGTATTCATGACAAAAAAGTCTTTGAAGGTCTATTATCAGGAAAAAAAGTATATATTTTTACAGGTCGAAACCACTTTTACGAATTTAATTCATCTGAGAAAGTTCTGCGGAACATCACAATTGCCCGTGAATTAGAACTAAATTTGCTGATACTCACAAATGCAGCAGGCGGACTGAATAAAAATTACAAAGTATCCGATTTCATGTTCATAAAATCATATATAAATTTAATAAAGAATCCCGTCGTCAGCAAAAACATAAAAACAGATTCCGGATTGGTTGACTGGGCATATGAATGCGCCCTGCGTCTTTCTCTCCCTGTTCATACAGGAAATTATTTTGCTACTACGGGACCGGTTTATGAAACTATTTCTGAAATAAAATTCCTGAAAAAAATTAAAGCTGATGCCGCTGGAATGTCAACCATACCGGAAATATTGAAAGCAACTGAATATGGCATTAAAACACTTGCCATTTCATGTATTACAAACTTGCTTTCGGAATATAACAAATCAGTTGTAACTCATAATGAAGTTTTGAATGCTGGTAAAAAATCATATTTGAATTTCTCAAAACTTTTAAAACTACTGATTGATGATTATTGATACTCATGCGCATTTATATTTTCCGGAACTTCGGGATAATATCAATGAAATCATGGAGAACGCACTGAAAGCGGGCATTATAAAGATAATACTTCCAGCTGTTGACCTCAAAACGATTGATATAGCGCTTGATTTGTCTTCAAAATATGAACAGATATTTACAGCAGTGGGTTTTCATCCATGCGATATAACTGATGTCGATGAATCAGTACTTTATCGGGTCGAAAACCTTTGCACGCATGAAAAAGTTGTTGCGGTAGGTGAAACAGGTTTGGATTATTACTGGGATAAATCTAATATTGAAAAACAAAAATATTTTTTCCGTTCTCAAATTGAAATTTCTTTAAGAAATAAACTCCCGGTCATAATTCACACACGGGATTCCATCGGTGATGCAATAGATATCGTAAAGGATTATAAGGAAATCCTGACGGGCCAGTTCCACTGCTTTTCAGGAAACGAAGCTGAACTCGAATCTGTCTTAACTGATACAAAATTGCTTGTGTCTTTCTGCGGTAATATTACATACAAGAAAAATACTACTGCCGGTTTACTTTACAAAATCCCAACTAAGAGGATGTTAGCTGAAACCGACTCGCCTTTTCTGCCGCCAGTACCTTACCGTGGCAAAAAAAACCAGCCGGCGTTTGTTGTTAATACACTTAAATTTATGTCTGAAAAACTCGAGATTGATAATGATGAATTTATAAAAATCCTTTATGATAACACCATCAGTTTATTTCCGCGTTTATTGATTTAAATCATTATTAATCCGAAATATATAAACTTGAATAACAGGCAATTTTGAATTATATTTGCCTATCTTATAAACCTAAAAGACATCTATGAATAACAATTTACATTTTCAGGATAGTGGTCAAGGATTTACACCTCCTCCTCCGCCTCCGCCTCCGCCTCCGCCAAGTTATGGTACACAGAACTATGGGGGTGCTCCAAGTTCAGGAAAAGCAAGTTCGAATGCAGTCTGGGCATTAGTCCTGGGTATTTTATCCTGGGTACTTTGCGGAATATTAGCAGCAATACCCGCATGGATAATGGGTAAAAATGAAATTAAAGCAATTGAAGCCGGCAGATCTGATGTAGCCGGAAAAACTATGGCCAAAATCGGCATGTGGTTAGGTATTATTCAGGTGATACTGGCGATTCTGGCGCTGATAGTTATTTTAATAGTTATCATGCTCGGAGGTTTTGCATCCCTGATGAATACCTGATAAAATTTTTAATATTTAATTCGGGCTGTTGATATATTTTTGTCAACAGCCTTTCTAAAATATGGACATTAAATTTCATCCTTTCAATAAAAATCTGGGATATATTATTCCGGCTCATGCAACGGAACATTCTGCAGGGCTCGATATTTCTTCTGCATCAAAAGAGACTATATATATAAAACCAAGCGAATATAAAATGATACCGACTAATCTAGTCGCCGAAATTCCTGAAGGATATGAGGCGCAAATCAGGCCGAGAAGCGGTCTTGCATTAAAATATGGTATCACTGTCTTGAATTCACCAGGAACTGTAGATGCAGACTACAGAGGCGAAATAAAAGTTTTGCTGATTAATCACGGGAAAAACACCTTCAAGGTTGAATTCGGAGACAGAATTGCTCAAATGATTATTTCGCGTTATGAAAAAGCAGAATTCATTTTATCGGAAAGTATATCTACAACTGACAGGGGTACCGGGGGATATGGCAGCACGGGGAAATGATATAAAAAGTACGCTGACTTTTGCGGATATATTGAAAGAGGAAACCAACCGTAAACTGCAATCAAAAACTAAACTTAATGATGAAAAAGGGAAACTGATAATTGTCACAACTCCTATCGGAGATTTCTCTGATATTACCATAAATGCACTGAATGCGCTGACAACGTGCGACTATATCATATGCGAAGAATTCAGGGAAGCTAAACGCCTTTTGAAATTTTTTGGTATTGAAAAAGAACTCTATTTCCTTAACGAGCATAATCAATCTGATCCAAACGATAAATACATAAATGATATAATGAGCGGTAAGAAGCTATCACTTATATCAGACTGCGGGACTCCTGGATTCGCAGACCCTGGTATATACCTTATCAATGACGTTATTAAATTCAACCTTAAGGTAGAATTTATACATGGGTCAAATTCTGTTCTTTCTGCCGTCACAATATCCGGATTTGACATAAGCCGTTTCTATTTTGCTGGTTTCCTATCACCGAAGAAGGAACTCAGGAGAAAGGAACTGCTTTCACTTAAAAATTTTGAATTTCCGTTCATATTAATGGACACTCCTTACAGGCTTAAAAACCTTCTCGAAGACCTCGTCTCGAATTTCCCTGACAGGAATATTTCTCTCGCAATGAATTTATGCACTTTTTCCGAAAATACTTTATACGGAAAACCGGCTGAATTGCTTGCAAAAATTGAAAATATGTTTCACAAAGAAAAAATCACTGCCGAATTTGTTGTAGTTATAAACTCCTGAGCGTTACGACGTCTTTAAAGAATTGATATTGCAGCATAAGATACTTATTTTTGTTTATGACTTCATACAAATCCGCTGGCGTAAGTATCCATAATGCTGATAAATTTGTTGATACTATTAAACCTCTTGTAAAGAAAACATTCAACAGGGGTGTTATTTCAGGTATCGGAAATTTCGGGGCTTTTTATCAGCTGGATCTCAAGAAATATAAAGATCCTGTTCTGGTCTCAAGCACTGACGGTGTTGGTACTAAGGTTAAGATTGCTTCCCTCGCAGGGAAATTTGATACAGTAGGAGAAGACCTTATTAATCACTGCGTTAATGATATTGCCGTTTGCGGTGCAGTACCGCTGTTCTTTCTTGATTATTATGCAACCGGAAAGCTTAAAGTCGGTAACGCAGTTGATATAGTGAAAGGCCTTATAAGAGGGTGCATAAATAACAAAATGTCGCTAATAGGCGGAGAAACTGCTGAAATGCCGGGAGTATATTCGGCAGATGATTTTGACCTCGCAGGAACAATAGTAGGCGTCGTAGATAAATCAAAAATCGTTAATTTCGTTAACGTAAAAAAAACCGATATTCTTGTCGCTTTTGTATCGAGCGGTTTGCATACAAACGGATATTCGCTCGTCAGAAAAATCTTTTCGGCTAAGGATTATTCAATGAAATTCGGAAGTAAAAGAAATAATCTGGGAGCCGAATTACTTAAAGTACATAGGTCTTACTTAAACATAATTCAAACTTCATTAAAGTATTTTAATATAAAGTCGTTTTCCCATATAACAGGCGGAGGAATAATCGGGAATACAAAAAGAGTAGTACCAGAACATTTATCTGTTAATGTTGACTGGAATTCCTGGAAACGCCCGGAAATATACGGAATGATAAAAGATAAAGGAGAGGTTCCAGAAAAGGATATGCGGAAAACTTTCAATCTCGGAATCGGATTGATAGCAATCATCAGCAAAAAAGATGCTGATAAATTTATCGGTTTCTGGAAAAGTAAAAATGAAAAATGTTTTATAATAGGAGACATTAAATAAACATACTCAGAAATTTTTAACAGGAGTTCTATGGAAAAAGGAATTTTCATCAACCCGGAATCCGTTCAGGATTCACTCAGGAAACACATGCTCGTCGACGGATTTGATATGACTCTGGATTTGTACAATTCAGCAAACGGTTATATCTTTGATTCAAAAAATAACAGACAGCTTCTTGATTTCTTTACCTTCGTTGCATCCAATCCTTTGGGTATGAATCACCCCAAATTATGCACTGAAGATTTCATATATAAAATTGGTAAAGTTGCCTTGAACAAACCCTCTCTTTCGGATATTTACCCCATAGAGCAGGCGGAATTTGTCGAAACATTCTTCAAAATTGCAGTCCCCTCTTATTTTAAATATGCATTCTTTATTGAAGGTGGCGCTCTTGCGGTTGAAAACTGTCTGAAAGCAGCCATCGACTGGAAAGTACAGAAGAATTTTCAAAAAGGATATAAGGAAGAAAAAGGCCAAAAGATTATTCATTTCAAGGAAGCATTTCACGGCAGGTCTGGATACACATTATCACTGACCAATACAGACCCTGTTAAGATTGCTCTTTTCCCGAAATTTGACTGGCCGCGGATAACTAATCCCAAAATCACATTTCCGCTGAATAAGGAAAATCTGGAAAATGTAATTTTACTTGAAAATCAGGCTGTAAAGGAGATTATGAAAGCCGTCGATGAAAACAAGGATGATATAGCAGGATTGATTATAGAAGTCATACAGGGTGAAGGCGGTGACAATCAGTTCCGTAAGGAATTTTTCATGAAGTTAAGGCAGATATGCAATGATAATGAAATATTGTTCATAGTTGATGAAGTACAGACTGGAATAGCATCGACGGGTAAATGGTGGGCGCATCAGCATTTTATCAAGCCTGACCTGATGGCATTCGGTAAGAAAACACAGGTCTGCGGAGTTCTTTCAACTGACAGAATCGATGAAGTTGAAAACAATGTATTCCGTAAATCAAGCAGGATAAACTCTACATGGGGTGGTAATATTGTTGACATGTTCAGGTTCAAAAGAATTCTTGAAATCATTGAAGAAGATAATTTGATTGAGAACTGCGTTACCATGGGAAATTATCTTAACGATAAATTATTGAAACTTGAAGAAAAATTTCCTGAGATAGTGTCAAACTCCAGAGGCTTTGGTTTATTCAGGGCATTTGACGTTAAAACGACTGATATGAGAAATCAGATAACAGGAAATGCAATTAATCACGGAATGCTTATTCTTGGATGCGGTTCCAGATCAGTCAGATTCAGGCCGCCTCTGTGCGTTAATAAAGAACAGATTGACAAAGGAACTGGGATTCTCGATACGATTTTAGGTACACTGAAATAGCCGACATTTAGTTTTATATACTTTTTGTTATAACTTCTTCAGAAGTATATTTCTGATATCATATCAGTTTAAAATCTATTTCCTTGAAAATGCCTGTGTTATTGGGTAATTTCAATAAATAAAAATGAATGACAATAGCTGATTTGGAGACCGGGGATAAAGCTATTATCAAAAAAGTTGATATTAACCATCCTTCTTCGTACAGGATTCTGGAATACGGTTTTACCCCTGGACAATATATTGAAATAATCAATAAATCAATTTTTAATGACCCTATCGCAATATCCCTGCGGGGTGCTTTAATTGCTATTCGTAAAAATGATGCTTCTTGCATTGAGGTGGAGAAAATCTGATATTTATGCCCGAAAAAACTGCTAAAAGAAAATTAATTACACTTCTAGGACCTCCGAATTCAGGAAAGACTACACTATTTAACCTTTTAACGGGAAAGAAATACAAAACTGTTAACTATCCGGGTGCCACTACCGAATATTCGATTTCAAAATTCACCGATGACCATGGAATTGATTGTGACCTTATGGATTCCCCTGGAATCATCAGCCTTGTTCCGGCTTCTCCGGATGAAAAAATCACAATAGATAACCTGTATGAACATCCGGAATACGGTAGACCCGATGTAGTTATCGTCACAATTGACGCTTCACAGTTTTCCAGGCATTTTCTGCTTGCAAAACAGCTTCTTGACAGCGGTTTCAGTGTAATTATTGCAATTACTATGAATGATATTCTTGGAGAAAAAGGTCATTATATTGAAAGTGAGGAACTCTCCCGCATTCTTAATACCTCCGTCATAAAGATTGACCCCAGAAAGAAATTTGACGTTGGAATTTTAATTAAAAAAGTAAACGAATTCCTCGATTCTGATTCTGAGCATTACTATAAACATGTGAACTACGATGAGAAAAAACTTCTGGACCTGTTCGAAGAAATCGGCAGAATAGAAATAAATGTGATCAAATCGCGGATAGAATCTGCGAATAAGCAGCTCGGATCATTAAATACTTCATTGTCAGGATATCTTCCGGATAAAATGACTATTCAGATTGATAAAATAATGCTTCATAAAATTTGGGGAATATTCATTTTTCTTCTTGCAATGGGTGCTATATTCTCCGCAATTTTCTGGCTTGCTGCTCCTCTGATGGAAGGAGTTGATCATCTCTTTTCTCATATGTCTGACTATGTAAGTTCAAACCTTGAACAGGGATGGTTATCGGATTTGTTGTCTAACGGAATCATAGGAGGACTTGGAGCAGTAATGGTTTTCCTGCCCCAGATTGTGATACTTTTCATCATATTGGGATTTCTGGAAGACTCCGGGTATCTGGCCCGCGGAGCTATGTTAATTGATTTACCTTTGTCAAAAATCGGACTGAACGGGCGTTCTTTCGTCCCGATGCTGTCAGGCTTTGCATGTGCCATTCCTGCTGTTATGGCAGCAAGAACAATACAGAACAAAAGAGAACGCTATTTGACAATATTCATAATTCCGTTAATGAGCTGCAGTGCAAGGCTTCCGGTTTACGGACTGCTGCTTGCGTTTCTTTTGCCCGGTCAGTTTATTCTGAGCGGTTTTGTACTATCATTAATTTATCTGCTTGGTGTTATTACATCCCTCATAGTCGCCGGGGTTCTTAATAAATACAAGAGTTCTATTCTTAAAATTGAAGACAACTCCTCGTTTATCATGGAACTCCCTGTTTACAGAATTCCACGCTTTTCGAATATATTCAAACATACTTACGAAAATGCATGGGAATATGTAAGAAAAGCAGGACCTATTATTCTGGTATTTTCGGTAATTCTCTGGTTTCTGACGTATTTCCCTGAGCCCGACACTCAAAGATATCAGGACAACACACATCAGGATTCGGTAAGTGTAAAATATTCTGAAAATAAAAACTGGCAGATTTCTTTAAATGAAATGAATCCCGAATATGATAGAATTTCACATTCCTATGCAGCCAAAATAGGCAAGTTCATAGAACCTGTTATGCTTCCTCTGGGGCTTGACTGGAGAGTGGGAGTATCGCTAATAACAACATTTGCAGCGCGTGAAGTATTTGTAAGTTCGCTAGCATTAATTTTCAAAATCCCGGAAACCGAAAACGAAAATATCAGGGAATCACTTCTCATTTCCATGAAAGACGCCAGAATAAGCAGTACAGGAGCACAGATATTTACAACTTCAACAATTATAGGACTTATTTTCTTCTTCGTCCTTGCAATGCAGTGTATATCAACCCTCGCAATAACAAAAAAGGAAACAGGGAGCTGGAAATTACCGTTGATACAGGTAATTGTTTATACGGGTGCGGCTTACGTGGTTATGTTTCTTGTCGTTAACTCATTAAGATTTTTCGGCGTTAGCTGACATTAACCTTAAAATTGCCGGTGAAATATAAATCAGACATTAAACCTGAAAAATATTACATCTGAATCTTCAACGACATATTCCTTTCCTTCTATTCTCATCAGACCTTTTTCTTTGACGGCAGCTTCTGACCTTAGTTCAATTATATCTTTGTATTTTATTACTTCCGCTCTTATGAATCCTTTTTCGAAATCCGTATGAATTTTTCCTGCAGCCTGCGGAGCTTTAAGGTTCTTGTCAATAGTCCACGAGTGTACTTCTTTATCCCCTGCCGTAAAAAATGTAACTAATCCTAACAGTTCATAACAATCATGCACAAGCTCATACAATCCTGACTGTTCCTTACCCAGGTCTTTAAGGAATTCCTTTCTGTCTTCAAGCGTGGGCAATGCAGCAATCTCGGATTCTATTTTCACGGATACGGTCATGAACTTTGCATGTTCTTTCCTGGCAATTTCTTCTACGGTTTTTGTATATTCATTTCCGTGTATATGCTCCTCATGTACATTCGCAACATATATTACGGGTTTGTCAGTAAGAAGATGCACCTCATTTAATATTAGTTTATCTTCTGCCGACAGCTTTTCAGTATAATATTGAGCAAGGCGTGATGTACCGAGATGTTCCTTTATTCCTTCAAGAAGTTCTTTTTCCTTTATGAATTTTTTCTCCCCTATACGAATACTTTTTGTTATCTTTTCGAGTCTTTTTTCAATCGTATCGAGGTCCTTCAGAATAAGTTCCGTTTCAATGGTATCAATATCATCAGCTGGATCAACTTTATTGCTGACGTGAATTATATTGTCATCTTCAAAACACCTGACAATGTGAATAATTGCTTCAACTTCCCTTATATGCGATAGAAACTGGTTTCCAAGTCCTTCTCCGTTTGACGCACCTTTCACAAGTCCTGCTATATCCACAAATTCAATAGTGCTCGGAGTAACTTTTTTTGGATTGTATATTTTTCTCAGTTCCTCAAGCCTTTCATCAGGGACTATAATCGTGCCGACATTCGGTTCTATGGTGCAGAAAGGATAATTTGAAGCCTCTGCATTCTGTGATTCTGTCAATGCATTAAACAAAGTTGATTTACCGACATTCGGAAGTCCGACTATTCCGCATCTTAATGGCATGTTATATAATGTATTTTAGTAATATGAAAATAATACCGTTAAATAAAGGTATTGTAAAATTGTCGTTTAACCTGTTATTGAATAATTCATACAGCGCGGTAATTATCAATGCAGGAATTCCGGCCGTAATAAATCCGTATCCCGGAAAAATAAAACTTAAAATTATGCATAAAATCAAACCCATAATAATAAATGCAGAAGTTCCTTCTAAGGTTTTTCTTTTGAATAGTTTTATTCTTCCGAATTTTATCCCTATAAGAGCAGCCATGGTATCGCACCATATCAGGACAAGGATTGAGTTAATGGCAACTTCCATCGGGAATATAAGCAGTGAAAGAAAAATGCCTGCCGCGTAATAAGTTCCTCCTGTAAAATAATTTTTCTTAAATTCTTTCTCGTGGCTTCTGAGAATATCATGAAAAAATAATCTGTATAACTTTGAAATTATATTACTGTGTGCTTTGATGATATCGACGGCGAACATTAGTACAAGTCCAATACCAACAAACCATGTAATGAAGTCCTTACTAGTGTAAAAATATATTACAGGAATTATTGTCGATATCAGATGTATAGCTTTCCGTTTTAATTCACTCCTGTATTCCTGATTTTCAGTCATATTTCATAAAAAAGGCGAGAACAAACTCGCCTCTTTCTCTAAATAATTTAATTTTTTATGATTTTACGGACGTTTCTTCTTCAGTTTTAACTTGTTCATCAGTTTTAACTTGTTCATCAGAATTATTTTCCGGTTTTTGCTCCTGATTGCCGTTATTTCCGTTCCTTTCAAGGGGCGGCGGTAGTACTTCGCCTCTTATTACTTTATCGATTTCATCGGAGTCAAGAATTTCCCTTTCAAGCAGTACTTCAGTTAATCTGTGCAGTTCATCCATGTGTTCTGTAAGAATCCTGACGGCTCTGTCCATCCCGCTCTGAACTGTTCTTTTAACTTCGTCATCAATTAGTATCTGCGTCGATTCGCTGTAATTCTTATGTTCATGCAGTTCTTTTCCGAGGAATACTTCTTCCTGCTTATTGCCGTAAGTAACCGGCCCGAGTTTTTCGCTCATGCCGAATTCGCAAACCATTTTCCTTGCAATTGATGTGGCACGTTCTATATCATTGCTTGCCCCTGTTGTATATTCATTAAACACAAGCTTCTCAGCCGCTCTTCCGCCCATCGCATAAGCAATCATCGCTTCCAGATATTCCTTGGAATACGTATGCTTTTCATCCATCGGAAGATAAGTCGTTACTCCGAGCGCTCTTCCCCTCGGTATTATAGTCACTTTATGGACCGGGTCCGCTTCAGGAGTATATCTGGCAACTAGTACATGGCCGGATTCATGATATGATGTGGTTTTCTTTTCTCTTTCCGAAATTATCAGGCTCTTTCTCTCTGTTCCCATCATTACCTTGTCTTTTGCGTCTTCCATATCGCGCATCGATACTTTGTCGGAATTTCTTCTTGCCGCAAGTAATGCTGCTTCATTCACAAGATTTGCAAGGTCAGCGCCTGAAAAACCCGGAGTTCCTTTGGCAAGTACTTCAACTTTAATATCATCGGACAATGGAATTCTTCTTGTATGTACTTTCAGAATTCCTTCTCTGCCTTTAACATCCGGCCTGTCAACAACAACCTGGCGGTCAAATCTGCCGGGCCTTAATAACGCAGGGTCAAGTATATCGGGCCTGTTTGTTGCAGCAATGATTATAACTCCGCTGTTCTGTTCAAATCCGTCCATCTCAATGAGAAGTTGATTAAGAGTCTGTTCTCTTTCATCGTGGCCGCCTCCGAGTCCTGCTCCTCTGTGCCTTCCTACAGCGTCAATCTCGTCTATGAATATAATACAGGGTGCATTCTTCTTGCCCTGGTCAAATAAATCTCTAACCCTTGATGCTCCGACTCCGACAAACATTTCGACAAAATCCGCACCACTGATTGAGAAAAAGGGTACACCGGCTTCGCCGGCTACTGCTCGTGCAAGAAGGGTTTTTCCTGTTCCTGGAGGACCCAAAAGCAGCACTCCTCTCGGTATTTTTCCTCCGAGTCTTTGGAATTTCCCGGGACTCTTTAAAAATTCAATAATCTCGGACAATTCCTGCTTTGCTTCATCAGCACCTGCTACATCCGCAAATGTGACTTTCATCTGCGATGCAGTCATCATTTTTGCTTTGGATTTTCCGAATGAAAATATGCCTTTTGTGCCAGAACCGCCGTTTTGCATCCTTCGCATGATAATAACCCAGAATACAATGATTAATATCCATGGCAGAGCGCTCAATATCGGAGCCAGCCAGCCACCGTCGTCTTTCTCAAAATTATAAGAAGGAATGTTTTCATTCCACGCTTTAATTACGTTTTCATCAGCATTTGCATATGGAAGGAATAAATTGAACCTGTCAATCGTAACCTGCCTGCCGCCTACTGTCAAATTTTCAGGTGTTCTTAATTTTCCCGAAAATTCATAATTGTTATCCGCTTTCTTGATTACAGCCGATTCAATTTTTTTCTCTGTCAGAAATTTCTGGTACTGGTCAAAAGTGACTTCAGTACTTTTAGTATCAACGCCTTTCGTATATATCATTATCAGAAAAAAGCCGACTAAAATCGCCGACCATGCAAGGACAATCTTAAACACTCTGTTCCAGTTGAAATCGTCTTTATTGTTATTATTTTCTTTTTTGGGATTAGCCATAAATTATTATTACTCTGATTTTTAAATGTTATAACACATAAATTCCTTTTAAATTCCTGTACTTTTGCGCGAAGTCCAGGCCGTAACCTACAATAAACTTATCTTCTATTCTGAACCCAAGATAATCTATTTTAAAACCCAGCGGCGGCGTGCTTTGCTTGATTAAAAGCGAAGCAATCTTGACTGACGACGGTTTCTGAGATTTAATTTGCTTTAATATTAAATCCATTGATAATCCTGAATCAACTATATCCTCAACGATAATCACATCCCTTCCATTTAAATCGCAGTTCAGATCTTTCAGAACCTTTACTTTTCCTGAGCTTATTTTACTGTCCCCGTAACTTGAAAGTTTCAGGAAATCGATTTCACAGTTTACTTTTATCTCCCTTATTAAATCCGATAAAAAAACAAATGAGCCGTTCAGGATACCTATAAATACCGGAATTTTGTTGTGGTAATCCTTATTTATCCTTGAGGCTATTTCCTTGATTCTTTTATGAATTACGGTTTGCCCGATGTATAACTGAAGTTTTGTCTTTTCCATCTGCAAAATCAAATATAATTTAAGTTATTGTTTTTACGTTAAATATTAAAGGTCTAAAAGAAAACCCACAATCTCCGAAGAAATTGTGGGTTAAAAACTTATTCCTTAAAACTATTATGTATTTTCTTCTTCGACTATTCTCTTTGATTTTCTGACCGCTCTTTCTTTGTCCATCTTTTTGTTCACGGACGGCTTAACATAAAACTGTCTTCTCCTGAATTCCTTAAGGATACCTGCTTTTTCGTATTTCTTTTTAAAGCGCTTTAAAGCTTTATCAATTGATTCGTTATCCTGTACTATAACTTTTATCAAAAAATCCCCTTTTTCTAAAATTAATAAAGACTAAATTTAGCACTATTTTACCAATTTTTCAACTCAATAAATTAGTTTGCTCATCATTATTCATACTATAATTACTGGATAGATTTATAAGGAGTTTTCAGGAAATTATTTGCATCTCTGTGACTGTTTGCGAATTCTTTCATATCAAGTACTCTTTTGTAATACCTGATTGCCTCCTCCCGGTTTCCCGCGGCATCGTTCTTCATTCCAATCATTAAAACAGTAAATACTTTGAAAGATGTGTCGTCTTTGTCCAGTTTGTCATTAAGACGCATGCACTCATTAAGATATTGCTCGCTTTCGGCGGCCCTTCCCAGTTTCAGAAGACTGAACGCAATATAGTAGTTAGATTCTCTGAGCAAAGCATCATTTTTATATCCGGATAAACCATTAATTGACTTCTCGCGTATTTCCGAATATCCCTTTAAAGCATCGTTGTATTTACCCAGCCCTACATATGAATTATAAAGTAATTTTGCGTAGACAGGGTTTTCGGGATATTTCTGTGTAAGCTGAGTTGCATATCGTTCTGCTTCAAAAAAATTTCGTTCATAACTGAGGTATAAAAATGCAAGAATATAATTTGCTTCCATATCAGCAATCATGGATTTGACTGAAGCCTCTTTTATCTGCGCAAGTCCTTTAACCCTGTCACCGGAAGGAAACAGAATCAGCAGAGGCTTAAGGAATGGATAATTTGTAGGAACATAATCCGCAAAATAATTATAGATACCTATACCGAGCGATGCTTCAGAATTTGCAGGATTGATTTCGAGGACTTTATCCATTAGATTCAATGCTTGTTTTCCGTCATCTGCAGCAGATATCCAGCTCTCTCGAAGACTTTTTACAAGACCCCGGTATCCGAGCGCAGCGCCTTTATAAAGCATAGCGTTTATGTCTTCCTGTTTATCATCAAGAATTTCTTCGCATACTTTGATTGTACCGTCAACTTTCTGATTAAACGGTTCGTCAAGCGATTCATTTCTCCTGTCCAGGTTTATTTTCCACCAGTTTTCGAGAACTCCGAAGAAATTTGCCTGAGGGTCTTTCGGATTTGAATTAAGCAAGCTCTTAATTTTCATCTCGGCAGAATCGAATTTACAGGAATAAATGTAACTCAGAATCTGCATGTTGACGGTTTCCCTGTCCTGTGAAAAACAGTTCGTGACAGAAAGAAAAATTATGAACAATATTATGATACTTTTTATCATTTTATTCTCTTAATTACGACTAATGTACGATCATCTGAATATTTCCCGTTTGAAGAATAAACCTGGACATCTTCAATTATCCTGCCGCAGATAAATTCAGGTGAATTCGATTTGTATTTTAAAATAATGCTTTTTAGCCTTTCTTCACCGTAAAATTCAAACTTGTCGTTTGTTGCTTCGACAATTCCGTCTGTATATAATACCAGGACATCATTCATCTCAAGGTATAAGCTGTCAAGATAGTACTGCTGGTTCGGCTGGGGTCCTAGTACAGCCCCCGTTGAATGAAGGCTTGTTATTTCATCAGTTCCTGCTTTTATCAGGAAAGGCGAATTGTGTCCGGCATTTACGTAAACACAAAGCCCTTTTCTGTCTTTATACAGCTCACAAAGGAACAGGGTGACAAACCTTTCATTCGGAAATGTCTCATTTACCAGGTTTCCGATTTTCTTTATTAATGTTGTGAATCCGACGTCGTAACTAACACCCATTTTTAACGCGCCCGAAATGTATAATGCCTGCGCCGCCGCGGAAATTCCCTTCGATGCTGCATCGCCTATTGCCACGCAAAGCTTATTGTTTTCTGCAATATTAATGTAATCAAAAAAATCTCCCCCTACTATTTTATCGGGAATGGAAATTCCGAAAATTTCATAATTCCCGAATTTATACGCATGTTCAGGTAATATGCTTCTCTGGATTTCACTCGCTTTTTCAAGCTCGAAAATGTTTTCTTTTGCTTTCGATTCAATCTTTTTTGATTTTATTATCGAGTTAATTGTAACGCCGATAATATTTAGCGTGTAAAGAAATTCCTCATCTATCTTGTTACCGTTAAATGCTATGATATACTGATGCAGAAAAAAAGATTTGTTTCTGAATTTAACTTTGTATCTTTCTCCTACTCCAGTGGCAGAATAATTTAATATTCCCATTTTTTTAAAATATCTGCTTGTTTCCACAGTTGTCACAGTCCGTCTTTTTGAAATATCCATAAGTATCGGAAATTCGGATAATTTAATTTCGTATCCCTTTTTGATTTCTGTTATCTCCCCTAACTGGTTATGCAATACGTATGCATCCTTCGAACTCTTAAGTTTCCAGATTCTCCCTCCTGTTATACCGATGTGCTCTGTATGAATAATCTGGCTTACGACATATTTAAGCAGGTCCTCGGTTTTTTTGAAATTCGGCGCTTCAATCAGAAACTTTTCAATCGTTCGCGATAACTTTCTCTGTTCCATATTTCTCCTTTTTGTAGAATTTTAATTCAAGTTGATGCAGTTCCATATAAATCTTACTGATAACGGCTCCCGTGCAGAACAAAAGTGATATAACATACACCCAGAGCATGAAAATAACGAGCGCTGCATATGCTCCGTAAACTTCTTTGTAATTTGATAAATTCAGTACATAATAAGAAAATAAATACTTCATTAATTCGTATAAAAGAGCCGCTATAAACGCCCCGAACAGAATGGACCGTGTAGGGATGCTGTAATGCGGCACAAATTTATAAAGAAAGAAAAACATTATATATGAAATCACAAAAGGCAGAAGATATACAAAGAGTATACTGCTTGAAAGCGTATCACTCACGAAGAAGTACATTAATTTAACCGCCTCATTATCGATATACCTGAGTGAACTTAACAGTGTTGTAAATGAGAAAAGGAATATGATAACAAGCAGGAGTACAAAGTCCCTTAATTTACCTTTGAAGAAATTCAATGATTCATTAACGTTATATATCCGGTTTAATGCATCTCTCATGTTGCTGAAAGCGCTGCTCATTGCCCAGAAGACGCCGAATAAGCCTATAGCAAACGTTAGCCATGCATTTCGTGACAGATCCAAAGCTTTTTCGGAAATAGTTACAAGCAGTGCATCCTTGCCCTCAAAATCAAATGGTAATGCGTTATTTATGTATTCATTAAGTAATTTTACTGAATCTGCTTTTCCGAAATAAAAACCCAGAATTCCCAGAAAAATAAGCAAAGTTGGTATCAGCACCCATAAGAGGCTGTAAGCTACGCCTGAAGACATGAACCATATCTGGTCAGTATCATACTTCTGATAAAGCCGTTTCAAATAAAACCAGAGATTATTTAGCCTATCTTTCATATTATATCTTTAATCCGCCGGTTATTTTTTCCACTTTACTTATAAATTGTAATCCGAAAACTGCATTCTTTGCTTTTAAAATCATATCCGATAATATTTCATCCTTTTCCGAAAACTTAATTTCCTTTCTTATGAGTTCACGCGCTTTTTCAACACCAGGTCCTGCTTTTAGAGGCCTTAAAAAATCCAGTGCCTGTGCTCCGCATAGGAGTTCAATAGCAATAATGGTTTTAACGTTCCATGTTACTTCGTACAGTTTTCTGGCCGCAATTGAACCCATCGAATTATGGTCCTCCTGGTTTGCGCTTGTCGGTATTGAATCTACTGATGCGGGATGCGCCAGTACTTTATTTTCACTCGCTATTGCCGCCGCTGTATACTGTGCAATCATGAATCCTGAATTGATTCCTCCCTCTTTGGCCAGAAATCTCGGAAGCCCGCTGAGACTCCCGTCAAGCAGCCTGTTTATCCTTCTTTCGGAAATACTGCCAAGTTCACAAACTGCAATTTTAAGAAAATCTGACGCTACTGCTAGCGGCTCGCCGTGGAAATTTCCGCCTTCAAGGTGTTCGGAATCTTCAGGGAATATTAACGGATTGTCTGTAACCGAATTAATTTCAGTATTCAGAACTTTTATGCAGTAATTCAGAGCATCCTTCGCAACTCCGTGAACCTGCGGTATGCACCTTATCGAATACGCATCCTGAACTTTTCCGCAGTCTTCGTGAGATTTCAGGATTTCACTGCCCTTTAAAAGACAACGCAAATTATAAGCAGAATCGGACTGTCCCTTGTGCGGTCTAATCTTTTGTATTCTTGCATCGTATGCTTTGCTCGTGCTTTTTGTTGCCTCAACGGTCATAGCCCCGGCAATATCCGCAATCTTGCAGATAACAATCGTTTCGGATATTGATTTACATAAATACGCGCTCATCATTTGAGTGCCGTTTATAAGCGCAAGCCCTTCTTTAGATGACAGTATGACCGGTTTCAGGCCTGCTTTTGCAAGAGCAGTCTTGCTTTTATACACTTTGCCTTTGTATTTCATGTAACCGTAACCAAGAAAAGTCTGCGCCATATGCGCAAGCGGCGCAAGGTCACCGGAACAGCCAACCGACCCCTTTTCGGGAATCTGAGGTACCAGTCCCGCATTGAAATACTTAATCAGAAAATCAATTAATTCAAGCCTGACTCCGGAATATCCTTTGATAAGTGAATTTATCCTGAATAAAAGAATTAACCTCGCAATTTCGTCCGGGATATAATCACCTACTCCGGCAGAATGCGAAAGAATAAGGTTCTCCTGCAGCTTTTCAATCTTTTCTTTGGAAATGATTATATCCTTGAACTCTCCAAACCCCGTATTAATTCCGTAAACAATCTCTCCTTCATCAGTCCATTTTTCAACGAGCGCTCTGGACTTCCTTATCCGTAATGCAACTTTACCCGAAATCCCGATTTTGAGGTTTTCAATAATAATTTTGATTGAATTTTGTACATTAAGATTATTTCCGTCTATCAGGAACATAATTTTGCTAATATTTTGATATATTTATTTGTAAATATAAATAAAAAATCCGGATTGATAAATCAATTTCATTCAATCCGGATTTCAGAAAATTTACTTATTTAATAAGCATGAGTTTCTTTGTTTCGGAAACCCTGTCCGTACCGTTATTATAATTTAAAGTATAGAAATATACACCGCTGTTCATCCCGTTCATGTCTAAAGTTACGTTGTATGAACCGGTATTCATGTTCGAATTGACCAGGTTCCTGACTTCCCTTCCCATTACATCAAATACTTTCAGTGACACAAATCCGTTTTTCGGAATTGCGAAATTTATATTTGTAGTCGGATTGAAAGGATTCGGATAGTTCTGCGAAAGACTGAAACTCTCCGCAACAGTTGTGATATTCCTTACGCCGACAATGTTTGACCATGAAATCGCTACCTGAATGCCGTCTATTATAATTGTCGGTGATGATCCTGGGGAACCCTGCCTTAGTCCAAGCCTTCCCAAACTTGTTGCGTCATTTACTGTTCCTGTGACAGGTCCTAATGTCGGGGTTGAAGGCTCTGTTGACGGACATGATGTATTGAAAACGTAAAAGCTCATTTCGTCGTCAGTCGTCGATGTTGTATTAAACTTATATTTGAAGACTATCAGATAAGTTGTATTTAACTGATAAATACCTGTTGTATAAACAATAGGACCGCCTGATGCTGCACCCTTGCTGATACCGAAAAGAAGCCCGATTCCCGAAGTGTCCTTTATGTAAAATCTTGAAGTGTAAAGAGTAGTTGAAGTAGGAGGCAGTAAAGCGATAAAATAATCGCCAGTTTTCACTGTATCAACTTTTACAATAAAGGATACGTAGACTGAACCAGATGTTATACTATCACCTGAAAACTGCTTGTAATAATCTTGCCCGGTGCTGCTCATTCTTGCAGAATTTCCGATACCGGAATTTATATAATTTGAAAATGTGAGTCCCGGCGATACTACTGTAATTGGATTATTAGGTCCGCCGCTGAATGACGTCCAGCCGTGAGCCCCTATTGTATCACCTGCTGTATAAGCAAAATTTTCAGTTAATTTTACCTGCGCGTTCAGCGTAAAAGCAGCCATAAATACTGCTATTAATACAAAAAGTAATTTTGTTTTCATTTTTGTTATTTGATTAATAATTAATGATTTAAACGTAATTCAAAACCTTGTTTATGAATTTATCAATATTATCATTAAAATTCTATTCGAAATCAAGTAAATGTTAAGAAATTGTTAGATTTATAATGATTTATGGGATGTTTTCAGTATAGTTCATCGGTTTAAAAGCTCGCTTGTATCACATTAATACTGCTTTCACTTTTTCAATACGGTTTTCGTCCATTTCTATAATCGTAAATTTATAATTCCCGATGACAATCTCCTCGCCCTCTTCGGGAATCTTATTGAATTTTTCAAGCAGCAACCCTCTTAGTGTGTAATAATTCGGTTCTTCGGGAATTTCATGCTCCAGTTCAAGATATTGCTTTATTTCGTAAAGAGGAATTTCTCCGAGTATCAGGTATTCATTCTTTCCGGTTTCGGTTATATTAGGTGTTTCAAGACCGAATGAACTTTGCACAAGAACGTCCGTGATGTTGTTCAGTGATATGATACCCCTTAGCGTACCTTGTTCACTATATACTACGCCGAAATGATTCCCGCTCGATTTGAAGACGCTTAATATTGTTTCGATATTCGTTTTTAAATTGAATTCGTTCACGCTTTTGCAGTAATGATTGAGGGGATATGTTCTGCCTGTAAGCAAATCATGAATCAATTCTTTGGAATAAACAATGCCAAGCAGATTATCGACTTTTCCTTCGCACAAAAGGTAGTATGAATGCAGTTTGCCGGCAATTTTAGATTTTACGGACGCAGGCCCTTCATTTTTATCAAGCCAGACGGCTTTGCTGATGTCAGTCAGTATCTCACCTGCAAATACTTCACTGAATACCATTGCTCTCTGAAGTATTTCATTTTCCATTTTATCTATAACGCCGAGCCTTTTTCCCTCTTTTATAATCGACCTGATTTCATCTTCAGACAAACTGTTTGAATCATCTTTAAGTCTAATGGCTTTCATAATCAGGTTTGACGACACACCGAGGATTTTCACGAATACGTAGAAAACTTTCTTTAGAATCCTCATAGGCCTTATCAGAAACAGGGCAACTTTTTCGGGATTACGTATTGCAATCCGTTTAGGCACCAGTTCCCCTATTATAAGCGTGAAGTAAGTAATGATTATAACAACCGCAACGAAAGCAATATCCATGCTTATTTCAGAACTGAATCCAAGATTTTGAAAAAACCCGGCTAATTCATTCGCCACTGTACTTCCGCTGTAGATACCCGTTACAAGCCCTATCATAGTAATGCCTATCTGAACCGTGGAAAGAAAAACATCAGGGGATTCCTTAATCTCAATAACAAGCTTTGCGGCTTTCTTTCCTTCTTCCAATAGCGCTTCAAGCCTGGATTTCCTTGAAGCAACAATTGACATTTCCGCAGCGGAAAGGAGACCGTTGAAAATTATAAGCATCAGTATAATAAATATCTCTTCGTGTATCATTTGGGAACTAATGTATTTGCAATTTACATAAAATTATAGAAAAATGAGGAGATATAATAAGGCAAATCATGCTATTAATCCGACTAAACCTAAAGAATGACTACAGAAATAAATTTATCAAAGGAATTGATATTAATGCAAGTAATATATGAGAATATGATATTACAGACGCTGTATCGGGGGCGCATTTATACCTGACGGCAAAAACGGTTCCGAGAATAGCAGCCGGCATTGAACTGATGAAAATAAGTATTTTCTTATGTACTTCGCTTACTCCGAATATGTCTGCCTGAACAGAGGCGATAAACGGCTGGAATCCCATCTCGATTATTGCAGAAAAAATTATCAGAAGAATTACGCCCTTAAAAGACTTTGGTTTTAAATACAAACCCAAAACTACACAGGAAAGCAAACCGACTCCATGGCTTAAAATTTCTGCGAGTGATTCAACCGGTATCAATAAGGGATTTTCGAAATCTATCTTAAGTAACGAAAATATTATTCCTGCCATTAATGCAAAAAACACAGGCGATTTAAAATATGGTTTCAAAAATCTGAATAAATTTATGTTCTTTTCCTTTTCTGCTCCGAACCACATTGCTACAAGAGGACAAAAGATAAATAAAGGCAAACCTACCCCGATTTCGCTTATCAGAACTGCATCGGTCATAGCATCGGGATTATCCGGGAAAACCATTCTGATAAGCGGATAACCCAGCAATGCTGACGACCCGAAACTGGATGAAATCATAAACGCGCCGGTTTTCTGCCTGTCTTTTGTTATTAATCTTGCGGCAAAGTATGACAAAATGATTGTAATAACGCCCGATAACAGCATAATGAAAATCAGAATAAACTGGCTTCCCGAAATCTGATGCGAGGCAAGCTGGAAAAATATCGTTGCAGGCAGAACAAGGTCAACCAGCAGTTTCGAAAAACTTTTCCCTTCATCTTCAGAAAAGAAATTCTTTACCTTCAATACGTAAACAATCCCTACTAATACTGCAAATGAAATAACGCTTTCAAATATCCTAAGTTCAATATTCATTTCATTAAAATTAATTTCCGCGTTTCAACAAAATTCCCTGTCCGCCGCAACGGATCTTTGACCTTTAACTGATAAAAATAAATACCACTGCTTAATCCCGAACCGTCGAACGTCACTTCATAACTCCCCTGCTGTAATTCCTCATTAACAAGCACCGCAACCTCCTTGCCGGTTACATCATAAACCACAATCTTTATCAAATTGGTAGTTGATAATTGGTATTTGATAATTGTAGTTGAGTTAAACGGATTCGGATAATTCTGATAAAGCCTGAAACCGCTGACAAGCGAATTCTCATTGCCGATGAATGTCGAGCCGTCGTTTGTGGTTTTCAGAATCAGTCCTTCGTAATCCGTAATCCAGCCCGTAGTTTCATTTCACTGGTTACTACGCTCCTGCGTAGTAACCTCGTTATCGTTCCCACACCGGAGAGTAGGAACGAGTGGAAAATGTATTTTGTTTTTCACAACTTACATAACAAATTAGCAATTTATTTCTGAATGTTACACAACCTTTTTTATCGGCTGTTTGTAAACAAGTATATTCAGATAAGTCTTAATTTAAAGTTACATTGATATTATTTGCAATCATTAATCATTTGTCTTAATTTGTATTCTCTGGAAGGTTCTAATTGAATTGCTTTTTCCCAATCTTTCTTTGCATTATCGCAATCACCATTTAATTGGTATGCTTGCCCGCGGTTGAAGTATGCTGTATCAAAATCCGGCTTCGACTCAATTGCTTTTGAGTAATCTGCGATTGCTTCGTTATATTTTTTCAAATTTACATTTGCAAGCCCGCGGTTTCTGTATGCTGTCGCATAACCCGGCTTCAACTCAATTGCTTTTGTGTAATCGGCAATTGCTTCGCCATATTTCATTAAACCATAATATGCATTTCCGCGGTTGATGTATACATCTGCGCTACCATGCTTGAGCACAATTACTTTTGTGTAATCTGCAATTGCTTCGTTATATTTATTTAAACCAAAATATGCCATCCCGCGATTGTCGTATGCCTCTGCTAAATCCGGCATCAACTCAATTGCTTTTGTGTAATCTGCAATTGCTTCGTCATATTTCATTAATTCATAATATATATTTCCGCGGTTATTGTATACCGTTACTAAATCCGGCTTCAACTCAATTGCTTTTGAGAAATCGGCTATTGCTTCGTCATATTTCTTTAAAACATAGTGTGCAAGCCCGCGGTTGTAGTATACTTCAGGATTGGGGAGTATTTGTATATCCATCGTGTAATATTCAATTGCCTTTTTGTAATTCCCCTTTATATATTCTTCTTGTCCTAATTTGAAATAATCCTGCCCGATCGCAAGATTCAAAAACAAAAGAAAACCGAGTAATGTAAAAACTAATTTTTTCATGATAGTTTTATTATTTAAGTTAGTTTCTATTGTATACATTTAATTAATTGATATTATTTGCAAGCATTAATCAATTGTCTTAACATGATTTCCATTGAAGGTTCTAGTATAATGGTTTTTTCCCAATCTTTCTTAGCATTATCGCAATCACCTATTAATTTGTACGCCGTTCCGCGGCCGTAGTATGCCTGTGGAGTATCAGGCTTCATCTCAATTGCTTTTGTGTAATCTGCAATTGCTTCGTCATATTTCTTCAAATTTTTATTTACAATTCCGCGGTTGACGTATGCATCCATATAATCCGGCTTCAACTCAATTGCTTTCGTAAAATCTGCAATTGCTTCGTCATATTTCTTTAAATTACGACCATAAGTATTCCCGCGGTTGTAGTATGCCACTGCAAAATCCGGCTTCAACTCAATTGCTTTCGTATAATCTGCAATTGCTTCGTTATATTTCTTTAAATCATCATATACATTTCCGCGGTTGATGTATGCTTGTGCAAAATCCGGCTTCAGCTCAATTGCTTTTGTGTAATCGGCAATCGCTTCGTCATATTTCTTTAAAAGATAAAAATCAAATCCGCGGTTGTAGTATGCTTCAGGGTTGGGAAGTATTTGTATATCCATCGTGTAATATTCAATTGCCTTTTCGTAATTGCCCTTTTTCTCTTCTTCTAGACCTAATTTAAAATAATCCTGCGCAATCGCAAGATTCAAAAACAAAAGAACACCGAGTAATGTAAAAACTAATTTTTTCATAATGTTTTATAATTTTAGTTTATTCTTTTTTCAAATTAATACCCGTTAAATATTTTATTAAAATATTTCCATTAAGAATATTTTATAATTTCTAATATATTATTATTTAATTAGTAAACCCAAAAGATAAATTTGATAAATAACAATTTGCCGGAAAATCTAATACACACCTCCACATAATTCCGTTATCTTCGGGCTGATTGCGATAACCTATTCTCCCTGCGGGCCAGATTTCAAGCTTTCCCTTTTCAAGCAAATTGATTCGAAGTCCTGCACCCCCGCCTATTTCAAATTTACCTGTCTTATTTGTCATATAATTTATAGTTACGGGAAAACCTATCCCGCTTTCATTACCTTTACTGCTCCAAATAATAGTTCCTATATTTGCCCCTACCCTGATACTCATATTTTCACTGAACATTCTCTCGTAATTTACACCTATACCAACAGCAAATAAATTAATCCCTATGTCTAAATAATAAATATTTTTAGACCCTGTTTGCGAATTTATGTCGTGTTTCGAAAACAGAAGAATAAGTATTAATAATATGACTTTCTTAGACATTACAGATTAGATTATAATTTGTAAATAATATTTCAAACTCTAATTTTTATATTATTCTTTTATCTTTTCCTTTTTAATAGTTTTAATCCATTTCCCGTTTTCCAATTTCTTAGTTGTTATAACGACATAACCGCTTTCTCCCGTAGCGTCTTCAGTAACTACCAATACTGCTTTAGGTGTGTTCTTTTCAACTATAAATTCAGAATATTCATGCCAGCAGCAACCGCTTTTCGTCGTATTACTAATAATATTTTTCTCATGATCCACATTAAACATCCCGCAATAATTCTGAGCTAACTCAGTAAATTTATCATTGTAAACAAATTTATCTTTATCGGCCAGATAAATTTTATAAGAAGGTCCGCCATAACAGCTATTATGACCATCCTGAATAGCAAAATCAAAGACATTGTCAAAATTGAAATCCTCGTAAATAATTAAACTTTGTTTTTCATAAGGCAGTTCTTTAATAATCCCAACCAATTTCCCTAAGTATATATTTTCTGATTCAACTTTAATTAATTCATTATTAGAATTTTTATCATAAATCGCAACCCAGCCGGGACTTTCGCTTTTGTTCGGTATTTCAACATATATGATTCCGTAATAATCATTCGACAAATCTTTAACTGTATATTTATCCTGAGCATAGCTCAAAATGAATGATGTAAACATTAAAGAAAGAAATATTAGTGTTTTCATATTTTATAATTTAATTTATAATGAATACGAATTAAGTAATTTTAAATAAAAACTTTTCTGTAAAAAAGTATTATGACTCGTTATCCCTCTGGATATTCTTTGTTAAATTGGAACCAAGTATAAAACTATTGACGATATGTTGTATAGCTTGTTACCTGATCTGTTTGTAAGAATAAAAACTTTTGGTATTTTATATAGGCTGCGAAAGTTTAAATATAAGAAATTTAAATATCAAGTATTAAATATTTACTATTAAATGAATTTTTGAGAAATAAGTTTCATAATAAGTCAATATTACATTAAACAGTATATTCAGATAAGTATTAATTTAATTGCAGTAATTTAGTTTGGAGCACACTTTTAATTATTGGCGAGCAATATTCGCAAAGAATGTATTGGGATATAATTCCTTCAGATACTTATCAATTTTGTAATTTGTGCCAGATTATAGTTCCATTTGCCGACGAAACTGAGAATAGAAATGATTTTACTATTGAAAGGCGAAATAATTACAAAGTGCATTTAGATCTTTATTGGAAATCAATAGACAATTCTTTTATAATAAATCCTGGTATATATGACATTGAATTAATAATAAGTTGTTCAAACGGAAAACCAATTATTAAAAATTTTAAACTCAATTTTACTGGTAAATGGAGTGAAGATGAAAATACAATGTTTAACGAAGGAATATTAATATTGCAAAAAGATTGAATACTGGAACAAATATTAAATTTACAAACAAAAATGCAGGGGCTTTTCAGCCCCCTGCATTTTGCTTGCTTGCAGTCTTTTAAAAGCGGTGTGTTTATCCGCTGATTCAGATTGCACTTACTATAATGCGGTTTACGGCATTACGGCTGTTTCGATGCCAGATTGCTGGCCGACTTCGTAGTCGTTTGAGAAGTAATGAGTGTAGTACTGCCTTTCCTCCGGCTTGCCTGAATCCAGTTTGACGCGGTTGTCGGTGTACGGCGAATGCGTGTCGGTTGCCAGATATGTGAAGTCTGTCTCCGGGCCGCGCTTCGAGTGTATGCGAACGCCTTCGAGAGCGCCTTTGTCAAATTCGATGACAACGGCTCCCCCGCTTACTGCCGCTTTCAGCGTGGGCTTCACAGACATTAAATCGGGCGGCAATACATCGGGTCCGATGATGCCGAGGTCGCGTCCGATTTCCTCTGTGTAGCCTGTTGATGACTTGATTTTCTTTGCAATGCGGCGGAATTCGTCAATCGCCGACTTCTTTGCATCGAGATTTGCGGCTACTGCGGCTTTTGCTTCGGCTTTCTTTGCTATCATCGCGGTGTATGCCGTGCGATGCGCTGTGAGAATGCCTGATACTGCGGAATATTTCGGATGTGAAGGTAAACCGATGAATCGGTTGAGGAGATTGTTATCGCTTTTACCCCACGGTTGAAACCGTGGGCTAAACTGAAGAACTTTTACCGGTTAATACGCTCCTGTGCAGTGACTCTGATTCCGTTCCCACACCGGAGCGTAGAAACGAATGTAAACCGATGAATCGGTTAGGGATATTGTTATCGCTTTTGCCCCACGGTTGAAACCGTGGGCTGAACTGAAGAGCTTTTACCGGTTAATACGCTATTGTGTAGTAACCCTGTTATCGTTCCCGCGCCGGAGCGCAGGAACGAGAGGGATGGACATCACTTCAGGATATAATAATGCCGATTCACAATAATAATGAATCGGCATTTCCCCTTTTGTTTCTCATAACCACCCTCCAGTACCGGCTAAAACCCTTAATTTTTAAACCAAAATTATTTCATCAATATCATTTTTCTTGTAATGCTGTAATCTTCCGTCTGCAATTTATAAAAATATACTCCGCTTGACATCTCTGCCGCATTATACCTGACTTCATATACACCGGGATTCAAATACTCATGCGCCAAAACCGAAACTTCCCTTCCCTGCATGTCATATACCGTGATTTGCGTATTCCCGCTTTTAGGAATTTCGAATCTTATGTTCGTTGTTGAATTGAATGGATTCGGATAATTCTGCTCCAGCGAATAAGTAGTCGGCAATGTTCCGTTATTCGATTTCAATGCTGATAGATCATTCTTTGAAAGCGGCAGTCTCCAAACTCCAAAATACGGGGGACTTACGTACAACGTGTTCATATCTCCGGTTATTATCTGACAGTTTTTCGACAACAATCCGTAACTTACCATCTCCCAGGTTTTGCCGTAATCATACGAACCCGCAACCCCGTTCGAATTTGCCACATACACATCCCCGTATCCCATCGTTACAATTTCTGATGGTGTACCGATTATTGTTCCGGCATTTACGCCTGACCATTTCATTCCATAATCTGTTGAACGATAAACAGAGTCTGAAGATGCTATTACATTTTCGTTGTCGAATATACTTATAGAATTAACCGGTGCATCTGCAAGATTGCATCCCTTCCAGGTAATTCCTTTATCACTCGAAACATAGATTCCTCCGTGTGGTTTTCCGTGTGTGTTTCTCCATCCCGCATACACATGCTTCCCTTTTGATGCAAGTGCTGTCGTCCTTAAATTGTCTAACGTAAGCGTCCAGGTTATTCCGTTATCGGCGGAAACATATACTCCATAATTCTTGACACCTATATAGATATTTGCTCCCGATATAGAAATGGCTGAAACATTTCCCGTATTAAAAGTTGTGTGATTCCAGGTTGTTCCGAAATTTGTTGATACGTATAAACCGCTGTCTGCTGTTCCTGCATATACTGTCGTAGTATTTCCTTTCTTTGTAAGAATATTTACTCTTGTTCCTGATAAACCGTTATTCAATAAGGTCCAGTTAGTCCCTTTGTTATTAGTTTTACAAAGTCCGCTATTTGTTGCCGCTAATACACTGCTGTTATTTAAAACCATATCAACAACATTTCCTGTCATCAATCCGTTTTTGATTTCACTCCAGCTACCTGCGTTGTTTGAACTCTGGTACAACGAACCTGTTAAAAAGTATTCACTTACGCTTGCATAAACCTTGCTTGCACCTTTTGTTAAAATAATGGAGTTCAAAGTGTTCAAGCCTGTGTTTGCAAGTGTCCAGTTTTCACCTTTGTCATTCGAACGGTAAATACCTTTGCCATTAACGCTTGCTGCCAAATACGAACCCGACTGTACGAATGAATTAATATAATTAAGCGGGTCCCAGTTATTAATCTTCGTCCAGTTTACGCCTGAATTCAATGACTTATATACCATCGAACCTGTTGATGTTACCAGATTTACAAAAAGATAATTGTTAAATGAACCAAATAAATTAACTCCGTTGAAGGCAGGTAAATCATGACTCAAAGTGCTCCATGAATTTCCGTCATCGGAAGACCTGTAAATTACATTCAGCGCATAATTTCTGAAACAGTAGAGATAATTCCCGAATGAATAAAGACTGAGGTCTCCTAAACCTACGGGAAGCCCGTTATCCAGTAATGTCCAGGTATCACCATTGTTTATTGACTTATAAATTCCGTCCCACGGTGCTATTCCGAATAAAATTCCTTTGAATGTGAACAAATTGCTCATATAGATTGTGGTAATATCTCTCCACGTTGAGCCGTCATCCGAAGATCTGAGTAAAAGATAATTGCCGTCTATGGCAAACAGCATATTGTTCAATCCGGTGATTTTAATAATCTGATTATCGTATAATCCAATCGGAGAAAACGTTGACCCTGAATTTACGGATTTATAAATTCCTGAGTTCGTTCCTATAAATATCTTTGTACTACTCTTTTCAAACACAGAGTGTATCGGTCCGCCTGTTGGACCATTTGTCTTGTACCATTTGTCTTGTGAGAATATTACATTGCTAAATAGCATGCAGATGATGAGTAAAATAGTAAACTTTTTCATAATAATGAAAATTTAGATTTTCAAAACTTTTTTATTACGTCGAAATTGTATTTGTCAGGCAACATCAAACTTCAACCGTCCTTATTAAACTACCCTTATATAAATATAACTAATTAAACTTAATACTAATAATGCTATCTGATTTCAAATATTACGGGTTAAACGCAGTAAATTCATTTAATTAGTAGATACTAAGGGCTGAAATTCTTCAGCCCCATTGTGATATTATGGTCAAATTGTTGTAATAAAACAATTTTTTCGCGGATTTATCTTTGTTAAGTTTGAATTGATGCTGATTGAACGGGGCAATCTTTTTATGCCATTCGTCAGACTTTTTTTCAAAGTATCTTGTGTTACATACGGTTTCACTTTCACTCCTTTGTTTTATTGTATCTACTTTTGCGCCTCCTTTGTAACTTAAATCTTGTCAGTCTTCCTGAAATTTTATTCTGAATACTACGCTCCTGCGCAGTAACCCTGTTTCTGTTCCCGCGCCGGAGCGCAGGCACTATGTGGATGGAATTCACTAAGGAATATAAAAATGCCGATTCACAATAATAATGAATCGGCATTTCCCCTTTTGTTTCTCATAGCCGACCTCCAAAACCGGCTTTCGTTTATATTACCGAAATTTTACTTCATCAAAACCATTTTTCTTGTTATTGAATAATCTCCTGCTCGTATTTGATAATAATACACTCCGCTTGTAAGCGCCGATGCATCATACCTGACTTCATAAGTTCCGGGAGTTAAATATTCATTTGCAATTACCGATACTTCCCTCCCCTGAATGTTATACACTGTTATTTTCACATTTCCCGATTTCGGCATTTCAAATTTAACATTCGTCATTGAGTTAAACGGGTTCGGATAGTTCTGATACAAAATATAATCTTCAGGCAGGTTTGTTCCTATCTGATTAATGAATGTTATGCCTCCTGTAGTTGTCTTTATGATTTTGCCCGTAGTTCCGCAAATCCATCCGGTCGAAGCGGATACGAAAAATATTCCATTCATGTTTATTGCCGCTGTATTATGCCTCTGAACTGTCCAGTTTGCGCCGCCGTTTGTTGTATATAAAACTGTATCAATAGCTGCTGTACAAGCCCATCCGGTGTTATCATTTATAAATTGAACGCCGTAAATTCCCTTCGCTGTGGGGCTTGTCTGCAATGTCCAGTTCGTACCCCCGTTAATGGTTTTCAATATTACACCCGAATTGCCTACTAGCCAGCCTATATTTGCATTGATGAAATATCCTCCGCGCAGATAATTATTCGTGCCCGCTGTCTGTGAAACCCAGTTTGTACCTCCGTTTGTAGTTTTCATTATCGTGCTTACGCTCGGAGCAGTTCCTCCGGCAATCCAGCCGGTATTGTCGTTAATGAAATAAACACGCCTGTAATCTTTTATTTCGCCTGACTGAACCGTCCATGTGCTTCCGGCGTTAGTTGTTTTTAAAATTATGCTGTATGATAAAAATGCATCTCCGACAGCCCAGCCTGTATTTGCAGAAGGAAAATACACGTTGTTCAACTGCCTGTAAAGTGTATCAGTTAACAACACCCAGTTTGTACCCCCGTTTGTAGTTTTTAGAATTATTCCGCGGTTAGGTGAAAAATTACCTCCTACTGCATAACCCGTCTGGTCTGAAGTGAAAAAAACGGAAGCCAGATAATCTGTCGTTCCGCTCGTTTGAGCAGTCCAGTTTGTGCCGCCGTTTGTGGTTTTTAGTATGGTACCCGAATAACCTACTACAAATCCGGTATTCGCATTAAGAAAAAATATTGATAAAAGTTGCAGTGAAACTCCGCTTGTCTGCAGGAACCATCCGCTTTGAGGGAATGCATTACTGCCTAATAGCATTATAAAAACAGTTAAAAACGTCACTATTTTTTTCATATTCAAATAAGTTTATTTTATGAAGAATGCGATTTCAGAATTATAACGCGGGCAGCAGGTAATGAAATCCCACTCCCGCTAAAACATAACGAAGGTGAGATCCCCCGAACAGGATGTAACTTTCACTATATGATTTTTGAATTGCATAGTATTCCCATTTGAATAAAAGTTGATTTCTTTAATTAAATGAAAATAGATGTTACCTTTGCTTCTTTTACAAATTAATACTTAATATTTTAATTTGCAATAAGAAATATTCATAAATGCAGGCAGTCTCTGAAAAAACGGGATATCTTTTTAAGGGAATTAATATTAATAACTTTTAATTTCTATTAACAGGAAATAAGTCAATACCGGTTATTCTATACCGGTTACTACGCTCCTGCTTAGTAACCTTATGTCATTCCCACACCGGAACGCAGAAAGGAGTGGAAAGGAATTCACTAAGTAATATAAAAATGCCGATTCATAATTATCATGACCCGGCATTTTCCGCGATATTTTATAAAGCCGTCCTCTAAACCGACATTCACAGTTAAAACTTTTTAAATCAATATTATTTCATCAATATCATTTTTCTTGTAATGCTGCAATCCTCTGACTGCAATTTATAAAAATATACTCCGCTTGACATCCCTGCCGCATTATACATGACTTCATATACACCGGGATTCAAATACTCATGCGCCAAAACCGAAACTTCCCTTCCCTGAATGTCATATACCGTGATTTGCGCATTCCCGCTTTTAGGAATTTCGAATCTGATGTTCGTCGTTGAATTGAACGGATTCGGATAATTTTGAAAAAGTTTATATGAAACAGGGATTTCGTTTTCAATTTTATTAATACCGATTGTATAAAAAGTATCGACTATTGCAGTCCATACGGAAACATAATAAGAATATTCATACCTCGACCAGACAGGTCTTACTTTATTATTATACGCAGAGATACCAATATAATCCCCTATGTACCAGCCCCACTGAAAAGGTGAACTGCTTATTTTTGTGTTTTGAAAACTATTTCCGCCATCAGTGGAGCGTGCGAGATAAACATCAACGAGAGTATTGTTATAATTCCTTTGGTCACAGAAAACAACCCAGATATAACCCGTGACCTGATCAATGCACATCCAGGGATAATATTGATTTTTCCCGGGCGGGTCATTATTAACTCTTACCGGATTATTCCACGAGTTTCCGCCATTGGTAGATGTCACAAGCCAGATGTCCCTGTCACTTTGCCCGCTTCTCTGGTCAGCAAAGCAAATATAAATATTTCCATTATATATGCCGTTTGAAATATCACACGCTGTAATAGGAAAAGCGTTATAAGACCAGCCTCCCACCTGCTGAGTCACAATAATATCTTCATTTAGCCAGTTGGCTCCTCCATCTGTGGATTTATCAAAAGTAATATTGCTGTGTCCCGACCAGGAAACATATATCTGTCCGTTTGGTCCCGTGCAGGGAACAGCTCCTTCAACTGTTTGTGAATTATCAGCACAATTACCGGCTTGCTTACTTATTCTTACAGGGACACTGAAGTTTGCTCCTCCGTCAGTAGATCGGCAAAAATATATATAAGAACTATCAAGAGAATTAGTACTAAAGTAAACATCAAAAAGTGTCCATGTTACATACATATTATTTCTATATATGCTATTCGACCAGTCTATACAAACCCATGGTTTATCATTCTGTTTTGGATATAGATGTGCAAATGAAGTCCCGTTATTCCAGTTAATTCCTCCGTTGGTCGATTTAAAACAGAGTAATTTATCAAGATTTGGAGCAGGACACTGCCAGTTTGCAAGACATATATAATAAAAGTTTCCTGAAGTATCGACAACTATCACAGGGTCACCGGACGGTTTCGCAAGTGTTGACTGTAAATAACCCCCTGACCAGTTTATTCCGCCGTTTGTAGTATAATAATAGCTGCTTATAGAGTTTGATGACGCAGCATTGCCTCCGATAACAATTTGATTTGGATTTTTAGGATTAATCATTATTGATTCCTCTCCATAGGAAATTATCGAAGGAATTGAAACCTTAACATTTTGATATTGCGAAAATGAAATCCGGGTAATTAAAAATAAACAAATTGTTAATGTAAAAAATAAAATTTTCATTTTCTGTAAATTTTATTCACAAATAAGATATTTTTATTATTTTAAAAGAAGCATTTTCTTTGTCCATATATAATCTTTTACAGTTAATTTATAAAAGTAAATTCCTGAAGTTAAATTACTGCCGTTAAAAGTTACTTCATAAGAACCAGGATTTAAATGTTCATTAATAAGTGTTTCAACTTCTTTACCAAGTATGTCATAGACAACCAGCATCACCCTGTCATTCCCGTGTGCTCCTAACGGGAATCCAGACGGTATATCAAATTTTATTTTCGTAACCGGATTAAACGGATTCGGATAGTTTTGCTTCAGGTTGTATTCTTTTACGGTTTCTGAAATTTTACTAATACCTACTGTTCCTGATAACTTTCTAATA